>JAESFH010000134.1_pt1 | contig 55581 bp, 36 predicted proteins | sample 9269381 | NCBI WGS metagenome assembly JAESFH01 (sample SAMN14504062, study PRJNA617094) | algae metagenome | isolation source: Aphanothece sp. CMT-3BRIN-NPC111 and co-occurring heterotrophs from well... | place: USA: Clark Mountains Wilderness, California | collected 2010-04-18
CCGATGCCCGAGCCGCCCCCCGTCACGAGGACCGTCTTGCCCGCAAGATCGCTGTAAATCGCCGCCATCAGGTCGTCTCCATCCATGCCGAAGGGTTGCAGATGCCATCTGGACCGGATGGTCATGGCCGGCAAGGCCGACGAGGCGCGCCTTCGGTAGGCCGGTGTAGACGGGCGCTCGCCGCTTGCATTCATCCCTCCCTGCAGGGATCTTGCATTGACCGGGCGGCAAAGGGCCGGCCTGTGAATCGGGAAGCATCATGATCAAGGACGCGGCGGTCGCTCTCGACGAACGCTTCAACCGGTTGTTCAATCCCAACGCGCGGCTCGAAAAGCTCTACGAGGGCTGCCGCTGGGCCGAGGGGCCGGCCTATTTTCCCGCCGGCCGCTATCTGATCTGGAGCGACATCCCGAACGACCGCATGCTGCGCTTCGACGAGACTTCCGGAGCCGTCAGCGTCTTCCGGCACCCGGCCGGCTATTCCAACGGCAACACGGTCGACCGGCAGGGCCGCCTCGTCACCTGCGAGCACGGCAACCGGCGGGTGACCCGCACCGAGCACGACGGTTCGATCACCGTGATCGCCGACCGTTACCAGGGCAAGCGCCTCAACAGCCCGAACGATGCGGTTGTCAAATCGGACGGCTCGATCTGGTTCACGGACCCGGCCTACGGGATCGACTCGGATTACGAGGGCCACAAGGCCGAGAGCGAGATAGGCGGCTGCCACGTCTACCGGGTCGATCCGGGCTCCGGCAAGGTCGCCATCGTGGCGGACAATTTCGTCCGGCCGAACGGCATCGCCTTCTCGGTCGACGAGCGGCGCCTCTACATCGCCGATACCGGCGCCACCCACCAGAAGGACGGGCCGCGGCACATCCGGGTCTTCGATGTACGCGAGGGTGGCCGCCTCACCGGTGGCGAGGTCTTCGCGACCTGCACGGCCGGGCTCTTCGACGGACTACGCCTCGACGAGGAGGGCCGGATCTGGACCAGCGCCGGCGACGGGGTCCATTGCTACGATCCGGACGGGATGCTGATCGGCAAGATCCAGGTCCCCGAGACGGTCGCGAACGTCGCGTTCGGCGGGCCGAAGCGCAACCGCCTGTATATCTGCGGCACCACCTCGCTCTACGCCGTGATGCTGCCCGTGAACGGGGCGAAGACCGTCTGACGGCGGGCAAAACGGCTGCCTGCTATTTTCTCGAAAAAAGTTTGTATCCTGTTGGAACCGGCGCCGGGTTCAGCCGTTGTAGCCACATACCCGGCCTTCTTCTGCCCCCACGGGCCGGTCCCTTCAAAGCGCTCCTCGGAGCGCTTTTTCTTTTTTGAGCTGGTCAAAGCCGGCGCGGAGTTGCCTGTCCGGCCCTGGCGGTCCATCTCGCTCCGATGAGCGACAAGCCCATCACTCTTTACGTCGACGCCGATGCCTGCCCGGTGAAAGCGGAGATCTACCGGGTCGCCGCCCGTCACGGCCTCAAGGTCTATATCGTGGCCAACAGCTTCCTGATGGTTCCGAACGATCCTCTCATCGAACGGGTGATCGTCGGCTCGGGCTTCGATGCCGCCGACAACTGGATCGCCGAGCGGGTCGGGCGGGGCGACGTGGTGATCACCACCGACGTGCCGCTCGCAAGCCGCTGCGTAAAGGCCGGCGCGGACGTGATCGCTCCCAACGGCCGCCCCTTCACGGAGACCTCCATCGGGATGGCGCTCGCGACGCGCAACCTCATGGAGGATCTGCGCGCCTCGGGCGAGATCACTGGCGGGCCGAAGCCCTTTTCGGCCCGGGACCGCTCCGCTTTCCTCTCCGCGCTCGATCTCGCCATCGTCCGCCTCAAGCGTGCCGGGTTTGGAGCGAAGCCGGGCTGATCGCGCAAGCGGACGGTGCCGGTCTCCGGTGGCGCCGGGGTCGAACCGATGTAAGCTCCCCCGATGCCCGACGTCCCCGTCCTCGCTGTCGAGAATCTGACGCTGGCCCTGCCTCACACCGCAGACCGGCGTCATGCCGTGCGCGACCTGTCGCTCGCGATCCGGCCCGGCGAGACCCTCTGCGTCGTCGGCGAATCGGGCTCAGGCAAGTCGATGACGGCGCATGCCGTCATGGGCCTGCTCCCATCCGGCGTGGCCGCGACCGCGGGCGCGATCCGGCTGGCGGGCCGGGATCTGCTCGCGCTCGACGAGGCGGCGCTGTGCGATCTGCGCGGGCGGGAGGTCGGCATGATCTTCCAGGAGCCGATGACCTCCCTGAACCCCGTGATGCGGGTCGCGGATCAGATCGCAGAAACGTTCCGGGTCCACGGCCTGTTCGACCGCGCGGCGCGTCAGGCTCGGGTCCTGGCCCTGCTCGAAGAGGTAGGACTGCCCGATCCCGCCCGGCTGGCCCGCGCCTATCCGCATGAGCTCTCCGGCGGGCAGCGCCAGCGCGTCATGATCGCCATGGCGCTCGCACTCGAGCCGAAGCTCCTCATCGCCGACGAGCCCACGACAGCTCTCGACGTGACAACCCAGGCCCAGATCCTGCGCCTGATCGCCGAGCTTCGGCATCGGCACGGCACGGCGGTCCTGTTCATCACCCACGATTTCGGGGTGGTGGCCGAGATCGCCGACCGGATCGCGGTGCTCCAGGACGGGATCCTCGTCGAGGAAGGACCCGCGCCGACGGTGCTTCAAGACCCGCGCCACGCCTATACGCGACGTCTCCTCGCGGCCGTGCCGTCGCTGACGCCGCCGCTGGCGAAGGATCTGACCGCGGCGCCGAGGTCGCTCGAGGTCCAGGGCCTGTCGAAGCGCTATGGCGGGCGGGGCGTGTTCCGCCGCGGACGGCAGGTGCGGGCCGCCGAGGAGGTGAGCTTCGCGATCCGGCGCGGGGAAACCCTCGGCCTCGTCGGCGAGTCCGGCTCCGGCAAGTCGACCGTAGGGCGCTGCGTGCTCCGCCTCGTGGAGCCCGACGGGGGCTCGATCCGGATCGGCGGCCTCTCGATCCGCGAATTGTCCCAGAGGGCCTTCCGCCCGCACCGGAAACGGATCCAGATGGTGTTCCAGGATCCCTTCGCGTCCCTCAATCCCCGTCGCCGGGTCGGGCATCTCATCGCCGAGGGCCCGATCGCGTTGGGCCGGGAGCCTCGCGCAGCGCTCGCGAAAGCGGCGGACCTCCTCGGCCTCGTGGGCTTGCCCCCGCAGGCGATCGACCGCTATCCGCACGAGTTCTCAGGCGGCCAGCGCCAGCGCATCGGCATCGCCCGGGCGCTCGCGCTCGAACCCGAGGTGCTGGTCGCGGACGAGCCGGTCTCCGCCCTTGACGTGTCAGTCCAGGCCCAGATCCTCGACCTCATCCGCGAGTTGCAGCAACGCCTGGGCCTCGCGATCCTCTTCATCACCCACGATCTGAGGGTTGCGGCTCAGGTCTGCGATCGCATCGCCGTGATGCGCCGGGGGCGGATCGTCGAGGAGGGGGCCACGGCCGCCCTGTTTTCCGCCCCAAAACACCCCTATACACGCGAGCTCCTGGCGGCCGTTCCGGGACGGACGCGACCTCTTTAAAGCTCCAAGGAGATCGAGATGGACGATCTGGCCTCCCAGCGCGCCTCGCGCCCGGTCTACCGCAACATCATCGGCGGGCGCGACGCAGCGGCGTCCGACGGCGCCGCCATGGACGTGCTGTCGCCCATCGACGGGCAGCCCTTCGCAGCCATCGCGGCCGGAACGGCAGCCGATATCGACGCGGCCGTCGCGGCGGCGCGCCAGGCTTTCGATGGCGCCTGGGGGCGGCTCACGGCGACCGAGCGCGGCCGGCTCCTGATGAAGCTGGCCGTCGCAGTCGAAGGCGAAGCCGATGCTCTCGCGGCCCTCGAGACCCGCGACAACGGCAAGCCCCTGCGCCAGGCCCGCGCCGATGCCATCGCGCTCGCCCGCTATCTCGAGTTCTACGGCAGCGCCGCCGACAAGCTGCACGGGGATACGATCCCGTATCTCGCGACCCACCTCGTCGGGGTGGAGCGGGTGCCGCACGGGGTCACGGGGCACATCATCCCCTGGAACTATCCGATGCAGATCTTCGGGCGTTCGGTCGGCGCGGCGCTCGCCGCCGGCAACGCCGCGGTCGTGAAGCCGGCCGAGGACGCCTCGCTCACGATCCTGCACGTCTCGCGACTCGCCCGCGAGGTCGGCCTGCCGGACGGCGCGCTGAACGTGGTCACGGGCCTCGGCCGGGTCGCGGGCTCGGCGCTGGCGGGCCATCCGGGCATCGACTTCCTATCGTTCACGGGCAGCCCCGAGACCGGCACGGCCGTGCAGACGGCGGCGGCCCGCAACCATGTCGGCGTCACCCTCGAACTCGGCGGCAAGTCCGCGCAGGTGGTGTTCGACGATGCGGATCTCGAGCTGGCCCTGCCGTCCCTGGTCAATTCCATCGTCCAGAACGGCGGCCAGACCTGCTCGGCCGGGAGTCGGCTCCTGATCCAGCGCTCCGCCTTCGACCGCGTCACATCGGCGGTAGCCGAGCGCTTCCGCGGCCTGAAGGCAGGCCATCCCGAGCGCGATCCGGATCTCGGGCCCATGATCAACCAGGCGCAGCAGCGCCGGGTTCAAGCCTACCTCGAACGCGCCCGGTCCGAGGGACTGGCCGAGGCCGGAGCGGGGACGATCGCGCCGGACGTGCCGGCGGGCGGCTATTACGTGCCCCCCACCTTCCTGGCGCCGGTGCCGCACGAGAGCACCCTGTCGCAGGAGGAGGTGTTCGGCCCCGTGCTCGTCGCGACGCCGTTCGAGGACGAGGCCGAGGCCGTGCGGCTCGCCAACGGCACGCCTTTCGGGCTCGTCGCCGGCATCTGGACCCGCGACGCCATGCGCGCGACGCGCGTCGCCCGCCGGATGCGGGTCGGCCAGGTCTTCGTGAACTGCTACGGCGCGGGCGGAGGTGTCGAGCTACCCTTCGGGGGCTTCGGCCGCTCGGGCCACGGGCGCGAAAAGGGCTTCGAGGGCCTTGTCGAGTTCACGACCACCCGCACGATCGTGATCGCGCACGGTTGAGGCGATTTTGCAAAAGCAGACAACAGGGAGAGACGCGTGACGAAGCGGCTGGAGGGCAAGACGGCCCTGGTGACCGGGGGCGCATCCGGGTTCGGGCTCGGCATCGTGGAGACCTTCGCGCGTGAAGGCGCACGTGTGGCCGTTCTCGACCTCAACGGCGATGCAGCGAAATCGGTGGCGGACCGCGTGCCTGGTGCGATCGCCATCGCGGCCGATGTCTCCAAGGCCGCGGACGTCAACCGCGCTGTTGCAGAGACCATCGCGGCTTTCGGAGCCCTCGACATCCTGGTCAACAACGCGGGCATCAGCCACCGCAACCGGCCGATGCTGGAGGTCGAGGAGGACGAGTTCGAGCGCATCTTCGCAGTCAACGTGAAGTCGATCTATCTCTTCGCCCGCGCCGCGATCCCGCAGATGCGCAAGCAGGGCAGGGGCGCGATCGTCAATGTGGGCTCCACCGCGGGCCTGCGGCCGCGGCCCGGACTGACCTGGTACAACGGCACCAAAGGCGCCGTACACGCGATGACGAAATCCATGGCGATCGAGCTGGCACCGGATCATATCCGGGTCTGCGCGCTCGCCCCGGTGGCGGGCGATACGCCACTGCTCGCCACCTTCATGGGCGAGGACACGCCGGAGCGGCGCGAGGCTTTCAAGAGCACCATCCCATTGGGGCGCCTCTCCCGCCCCGACGACATCGCCAACGCGGCCTTGTTCCTTGCTTCGGACGAGGCGGATCTCGTGACAGGGGTGGTCCTGGAAGTCGATGGAGGACGGTGCATTTAAGGACCACACCGGGCGATCTTCCTCGCCGGGGAGGGCAAGCCTGTGTCGCTGGTCTTCCGAAGCGGGCGGGGCTGCGCTTATGCTGCGCGCTGCCGCCCGACGACCTTGAGGGATGTGTCCGCCATGAAGCGCCCGCTCACTGCAGCCTTTCTCCTCGTGCTGGGCTTGAGCCCCGCCGAGGCCGCCAAGACCTCCCTGTCGGTCGGCATGGCCGTGGAGCCGCCGGGGCTCGATCCCACCGTGGCCGCACCGGTCGCGATCCGCGAGGTCACCTGGGTGAACCTCTACGAGGGCCTCGTGCGCATCGACCGCGAGGGCAAGATGCAGCCCCTCCTGGCGAAGAGCTGGGAGGTGACGCCGGACGGGCTCGCCTACACCTTCCGCCTGCGTGAGGGGGTCAAGTTCCACGACGGCACCGCCTTCGACTCTGCCGACGTGAAGTTCGCCTTCGACCGCGCCCGCGCGCCGAACTCCACCAACGCCCAGAAGCAGATCTTCGCACCCATCGACACGATCGAGACGCCGGATCCGCAGACCGTCGTGATCAAGCTGAAGCAGCCCTCCGGCAACTTCCTCTACTACCTCGGCTGGGGCGACGCCGTCGTCGTGGCGCCGGAATCGGCCGAGAACAACAAGAGCAACCCGGTCGGCACCGGACCCTTCAAGTTCAAGAGCTGGACCCGGGGCGACCGGGTCGAATTCGTCAAGAATCCGGATTACTGGAACAAGGACAGGATCAAGCTCGATTCCGTCACCTTCCGCTTCATCAACGACCCGCAGGCTCAAGTCGCGGCCGTGCGCGCCGGCGACCTCGACGCATTCCCGAACATCAGCGCACCCGAGCTATTCGCGGAGCTCAAGAAGGACCCGCGCTTCACGGCCGTGGCGGGCAACACGGAAGGTGAGATCGTCGCCGGCATGAACAATGCCAAGAAGCCGTTCGACGATGTGCGGGTGCGCCGGGCGCTGATGCACGCGATCGACCGCAAGACGCTGGTCGAGGGGGCCTATTCGGGTTTCGGCCAGCCGATCGGAAGCCATTTCTCGCCGAACCACCCGGCCTTCGTCGACAGCACCGGCGTGGTGCCGTTCGACCAGGCCAAAGCAAAGGCCCTGCTGAAGGAGGCCGGCTACGGCAACGGGCTGTCGATCACGATCAAGAGCCCGCAGATGGCCTATGCCAGCCGCTCGGCCGAGCTCATCGCCGCCATGCTCTCGGAAGTGGGCGTCGAGCTCAAGATCATCCCGACGGAGTTTCCCGCCAAGTGGATCGAGGAGGTCTTCAGGAACAAGGACTACGACATGACGATCGTGGCCCATGCCGAGCCCCTCGACATCGACATCTACACGCGGGATTCCTATTACTTCAACTACAAGAGCGATCGGCTGAAGGCCGCGATCGCAGAGGCCGGCAAGATCGCGGACGAGAAGGAGCGCTTCGGCAAATACGGCGAGGCGCAGCGGATTCTGGCCGAGGACGTTCCCGCGCTCTTCCTGTTCCAGCTTCCCAAGCTTGGGGTCTGGAACGCGAAGCTGAAGGGAATGTGGGAGAACACCCCGATCCCTTCGAACGACATCACGGATGCCTACTGGACCGAGTGAGGGCCTCGCAACCTGGAGGCGCCCGGCGCGCCTCCTCTCATTGAGAGCCTCCCTTGCTCCGCTTCCTGTTCTTCCGTCTATCGTCTCTCGTCGTGACGCTCCTCGTCGTCTCGGCGGCGATCTTTCTGATCCTGGAGGTGCTGCCGGGCGATCCCGCGGCGATCATGCTCGGCACCTCGGCGCGGGAGGATACGCTGGCCGCGCTGCGCAGGGACCTCGGCCTCGACCGGCCGGCGGCGGAGCGTTACCTCGGCTGGATTGTCGGGGTTCTCCGGGGTGACCTCGGAACCTCCCTGACCTACCAGATGCCCGTCGCCGATCTCGTCGCCGAGCGGCTCTGGATCACCGTTCCCCTGAGTCTCCTTGCGATTCTGATCTCCACGGCAATTGCATTGCCGCTCGGCGTCCTCGCCGCGGCCCATCGCGACCGGGCGGCCGATCGAGCCGTGCTGGTGTTCAGCCAGCTCGGAGTCGCAGTGCCGAACTTCTGGCTCGGCATTCTATTCATCCTGCTCTTCGCGACCTCGCTGGGCTGGTTTCCGGCGGGCGGCTTCCCGGGCTGGGACAAAGGCCCAGCCGCCGCGTTCCAGGCCCTGCTCCTGCCAGCCCTCGCGCTCGCCCTGCCGCAGGCCGCTGTGCTGACCCGGGTGACACGTTCGGCGGCGCTCGAGGTCATCGGCGCCGATTTCGTGCGCACCGCGCGCGCGAAGGGTGTCGACCGCGCAGGCGTCCTGCGGCGCCACGTGGTCCCGAACGCGCTGATTCCCGTCACGACGATTCTGGGGCTCCAGCTTTCGTTCTTCTTCGGCGGTGCGATTCTGGTCGAGAACGTCTTCAACCTGCCGGGCCTCGGGCGGCTCGCTTTCCAGGCGCTCAATCAGCGCGACCTCGTGGTCATCAAGGACGTAGTCCTGATCTTCTCGGCTCTCGTGATCGTCGTGAATGTCGCGGTCGACATCGCCTACACGGTCCTCGACCCGCGCCTGAGGTCCCGGACATGATCGGCTTCAGGCGCCTGCGCCCCAACCTGGCTCTCGTGATCGGCGGAACGCTCACCGCGATGCTGATCGCGACCGCCATCGTGTCCACCATCTGGACGCCCGAGGTGCCGACGCGCGCGCGTGTCGCCCTGCGTCTGCGAGCACCCTTGGAGGCAGGCCTCCTCGGCACGGATCACTTCGGGCGCGACGTGGCGTCTCTCCTCATGGCCGGGGCCTGGAACTCGCTGGCGGTCGCCTGGCCCGCGGTGCTGCTCGGCGCCGCCATCGGCATTGCCCTGGGCTGCGCCGCCGCGGCCCTGAGGGGCCTCTTCGACGAGATCGTGATGCGGGCGGCCGACGTGGTCTTCGCCTTTCCGGCGGTGCTCTCCGCCATCATGATCGGCGCGCTCGTCGGCTCGGGACCGCTCGCAGCGGTGCTGGCTATCGCAACCTTCAACGTCCCGGTCTTCGCCCGCGTGACCCGGGGCGTGGCGCTCCAGGTCTGGACCTTCGATTACGTCGCGGCCGCGCGCTCCATCGGCAAGCATCCCTGGCGCATCACCTGGGAGGATGTTCTGCCCAACATCGCCGGCGTCCTCATCGTGCAGGTCACGATCCAGCTCGCGCTCGCGATCCTTACCGAAGCGGGCCTCAGCTATCTCGGATTGGGCGTCCGTCCGCCGAACCCGAGCTGGGGCCGGATGCTGGCCGATGCGCAGACCTACCTCTCCCAGGCCCCCTACCTCGCCATCGCGCCGGGGCTCGCCGTGGCGCTGTCGGTGCTGGGCCTCAATCTCCTCGGCGACGGTCTGCGCGACGCGCTCGATCCGACCCTGCGGGCACGGGATATCTAAAGCACGGGCCAGGGTTTCTGCGGCCCGCGCAGATCCTCGAAGGCGCGGGAGAGGCGCAGGACCCCCACGTCATCGAAGCGGTGACCGACGATCTGCAGCCCGATCGGCAGCCCCTCCGGCGTGTAGCCCGCATTGATCGAGGCCGCCGGCTGCTCCGACATGTTGAAGGGGACCGTGTACCCGATATGCTCGAAGGGCTGCATGGGATCGTCGAGAGGCGAGGCGAGTTCGGCCTCGAAAGCCGGCGCCGGCGCCACCGGCGAGATGACGAAATCATAGGGTCGGCAGGCCGCTACGGCGGCGTGGCGCATCACCATCATCTGGTGCATGCCCTCGTAGACCTGCGCGCCCGTGAGATTGCGCCCGCCCTCGGCCCAGACGCGGATGTAGGGCAGGATGCTGTCCTGGGCCTCTTCATCGTGACTCGCGATGTCGGACCAGGCGCGCTGGCGCCAGAATACGTCGAGCCCGTCGAGCATCGACCGGGTCAGGAAGGGCCGCATCGGCTCCACGGCGGCGCCCGCGGCTTTGAAGGCGAGGGCTGCCGCCTCAACGGCCGCACGGGTGTGGGGTTCAGTTTCGAGACCGACACCGGCCTCCATCATCAGGCCGATCCTCAGGCCGCTCACGTCGATCCCGAGATCGAGCCAAGGCAGGTCCTGCGGCGGCAGGCTCATGCTGTCGCGCCAGTCGGGCTTCGACAGCTCCCGCATCATCAGCGCCGCGTCCTCGACGGTGCGCGTCATGGGACCCGCGACGCGCCCGTAATACGGCGGATCGATCGGGACGCGTCCGAGGCTGGGCTTCAGCCCGAAGATCCCGCACCAGCAGGCCGGCAGGCGGACGGAGCCTCCGATGTCGGTGCCGAGATGGAACGGCCCGTAGCCTGCCGCGGCGGCGGCGCCCGCGCCGGCGGAGGAGCCGCCGGGCGTGCGGGAGAGGTCCCACGGGTTGCAGGTGAGCGGGTGGAAGCTCGAGAGACCCGAGGAGAGCATGCCGTAATCCGGCATCGTGGTCTTGGAGAAGATCACCGCCCCGGCTTCGCGCAGGCGCGCCGCCGGCGGAGCATCCTCGGGGGCTGGCTCCAGCACGCGGGCGGCAGTTCCGAGCGGGACCGGCGTGCCGCGGGTCGCGATGTTCTCCTTGATCGTCGCCGGGATGCCGTCGAGCGGCAGAGCCGTGCCCCGCTGCCAGCGTTCCTCGGAGGCCCTGGCGTCCCGCAGCGCCGTCTCCGGATCGAAGGCGTAGAGCGCCTGGAGTTTCGGCTCGTAGGCTTCGACGCGCTCGATGACGGCTTGCATGACCTCTACGGGCGAAAGGGACTTGCGGGCGTAGGCATCAAGGAGCTCACGGGCATTGAGGTCGGCCGGATGGGTCAAGGACGGGTCTCTCGGATGGCAGGGGCCTGGATGATGCCATCGCGTCCTTCTCGGGTCGAGGCACCTGGGGCCCGCGTCGTCGAGCCGGGCAGCGGAACAACAGGACGACCGCACCCAGGTGACCCGAAGCCGGGCGGTCCCGAATGGGACGGCCCGGCTCGGGACGGCCGATTGCGTCCACCAGCGCGAGCCGCAGGGCTCAGCCAAGGGAATGAGGACGGAGCCGCAGATGCACGCGGGAAAGCGTCGGAGGCCCCGCCTCAGGCGACAGCGATCCGGCCCTTCAGGCCCTCGGCCACGCTCGCGGGCAGGACCTTCTTGTCGACGAGATCGCTCGCGGCCGCGAAGGGGCGGGCCTTGATGATGGCATCGGCACGGGCCTCGCCGATGCCGGGCAGGGACATCAGCTCGTCCTTGGGCGCGGAATTGATGTTGACGGCGCCCTCGGCCGGCTCTCCGTCGGCCTTCGCAGCGCGCTTCGGCGCCGGTCTTGCGGCAGTCCCAGCAGCCTCTGGCTCCGGACGTCGGCTCTCCGGAGCCTCCGGGGGAGAAGCTTCGTGCTGGGGACCAGCTGCGGCCGAGGCGCCCGGCTCGGGTTCGGCCGTAGCCGACGATGGCGCAGCGCCCGAGGGCAATGGAGGAGCCGACGGTCCTGCCGCCCGCAGTGCGGCGGGGTCCGCGGGCTGCCCAGAGGAGGGCAGCCCGGCAGCAGCGGGGGGCGACGACTGCATTCCGGCGCGGAAATGCCGGATCAGCCGGGCTGCCTCGTCCTTGGCGGCCTGGAAGAGATAGCTCTTTACCCGGCCGCCGACGGCCCTGGCGAGCGACCGGAGCAGGTCCCTGTTCATCACTGCACCCTTCGGACGGCATCGGCCGGCAGCCGAGTGCCCCGTGGTGTCGGGATGGCTTCCTGACTCATCTCCCACGCCTCGGGAGGCATCCGGAAGGTCTTAACGGAGGCCGAGGAACGAGAGGATCGCCAGAACCACGACGATCAGGCCGATGATGTAGATGATGTTTCTCATGGGTGCGCTCCTGTGATGCACCCTGCAAACGGTCTAGCTGGGCTTTTCGTTCCGGGCCCAGGCCAAGACCGGATTTCAGCGTCGGCGCCGCGACAGGCGGCGCTCGTTCGCCCGCACATGGGTGCGATAGCGGCGCAGCACCTTATGGGCGGATCCGCCCGTCGCCAGCGTCACGGCGGCCTCTGCGAAAGCCGCCATTTTCTCGGTCACCATCAGCTGGGCTTCCGTCTGCGCAGCGGTGCCACCGGCGGCAAGCTTCATGAGGCGGAGGCCGACCACCCGTTGCGTTTCCAGGCCGAGGAAGGCCGTGTTCAAGGTCAGGTCGAGCCAGGGCAGCAGCATAGGAATCTCCGATCCGGGTGGCGCACCGGATCAACGGCGGGCAGGGGCCTGAGGTTCAGGCCGGAGGTGCGGGATCGCGTCAGCTGATCCGCCCGCGGGCCGCAACCGGGATCTCGCCGACGATCTCGTCGCCGCGAGTCGCGATCAGACGGTCCACCATGTTGACGACCACGCAGACATGGTTCGGCACGATGCGGACCACGTCGCCGACGCTGGGCCGGTCGTTGCAGGCGGAGAGGTCGAGGAAGCCGTGCTCCTCGGCGAAGCGCGCGATCCGGGCTTGGGGATGCTCCAGGATGAGCCCGTGCCCGTCGAGGCCGCCGGTGTCGGAGGTGAGCGTTTTCGAGCCCGCATCCAGGATGCCGCGCTCCGGGCCGGCTCGGCTCACGACGGTTGCGACGACGTGGAGGGCCAGGTCGTCCGGGGTCGCGGCGCCACAGGCCAGCATCATCCGGTCGTTGAACACGTACGTGCCCGCCCGGTGCTCGGTCACGCCCTTAAGGACGCCGAGATTGCGCAGGTTCGGCGTGCCGCCGCTCGAAATCATGCGCGGCTCGAGGCCGGCCTCGCGCACGCCGGCCAGCGCCTCGTCGAGGAAGACTTGCGTCTCCTGCATCGCGTTCTCGGGCGGGTAGAGCATGAAGCCGCGGAATTCGAGGCCGGGCCGGGCCGCGATGTCCTTGGCGAGCTGGACCGCCTCCGCGACCGTCTCGACCCCGGCGCGCCTGCGGCCGGTGTCGCACTCGACCACGACTCCGAGCGGCCGCTCCGCGACGGCAGCGGCGCGGGGCAGGCCCTCCACGGTCACGGGATTGTCGGCCGCCACGGTGACGTCGGCGCGGCGGAGCACGGCGCCCAGCCGCCCGAGCTTCTCTTCCCCAAGGATGTTGTAGCTGATCAGGATGTCGTCGAAGCCGGCCTCCGCCATCACCTCGGCCTCGCCGACCTTCTGGCAGGTGATGCCCCGCGCGCCCGCCTTGCGCTGCATGCGCGCGATGACCGGGCTCTTGTGGGTCTTGATGTGGGGCCGGTTCGCGACGCCGGCCGCGTCGCAGGCCTCCTGGAGCCGGGCGATGTTGCGCTCTACGCGGTCGAGGTCGATCACGACGGCAGGGGTGCCGAACTGGCGGGCGATCTCGAGGGCAAGCGCCGTCATGGGGGTCTCCAAAGCAGGGTCGGGCGCGGTTCTATATCAGAATAAGCGCCGGGAAACCGGATGCCCGGGCGTTCGGGATGACGCAGGCCGCGGCCCGGCAGGGGCGATCGGGATGCCTCAGGGTGTCAGGCGTTCGGGATGACGCAGACGCCCTCGTCGGCCAGCGTGATTGAAACATCGGTTCCCACAGGGATCGGCGGTCGGGAGCGGTGGTCGACCACGAAGAGACCGCCCACGGGGCTCTCGACCTCGTATTCCACGTGCGTGCCGAGGTAAGAGGCCTTGTTGACCCGCCCCGGCATGGCGGATGTGCCCGGCTCCGCCTCATGGAGCGCAAAGGCATCGGGCCGCACCGCGAGCTTGACGGCGCCCGGGCCTGCGCCGCGATGGGGCAGGTCCTTGACGAGGGGCCCGATCCGGATCGCCGCCCGGGAGCCGCGCTCCTCCACGAGCGTCCCGCTCAGGATGTTGGCGTCGCCGATGAAATCGGCCACGAACAGGTTCGCGGGCTCCTCGTAGAGTTCGCGCGGGCTCCCCTCCTGGGCGATCCGTGCGTTCGACATCACGATGATGCGGTCGGAGACGGCAAGCGCCTCCTCTTGGTCGTGGGTCACGTAGGCGACGGTGAGGTTCAGAGTCTGCTGCAGTTCGCGGATATCCTCGCGGACCCGCCGCCTCAGCTTCGCGTCCAGGTTCGAGAGCGGCTCGTCGAAGAGGAGCACCTGGGGTTCGAGCACCAGGGCGCGGGCGACCGCAACGCGCTGCTGCTGACCGCCCGACAACTCGGAGGGTGCGCGCTTCTCGAGGCCCTTGAGGCCGATGAGCGCCAGCTTTTCGAGCGCCATCTCCTCAGCCCGCCGCTTCGGCACGCCCTGCACGGTCGGCCCGTAGGCCACGTTGTCGAGCACCGACATGTGCGGGAAGAGGGCGTAGGATTGGAACACCATCGAGACGTCGCGGTCGGCCGCCGAGAGCCGCGTCACGTCGCGTCCACCGATGAGGATCTGACCCTCGCTCGCCATCTCGAGGCCCGCAATGAGGCGCAGCGTCGTCGTCTTGCCGCAGCCGGAGGGGCCGAGGAGCGTGACGAGCTTGCCGGGCTCGATTGTGAACGAGACCGAATCGACCGCGGTCACCGCCCCGTAGCGTTTCGTGACGTTCCGGAACTCGACGGAGGCGGAATTTTTGCTCTTCTGCGGCTTGGCGTCGTTGGCGGCCAGCGGCGGGAGGTTCGCGACATGGTTCATGGTGCGGCCTGGAGAGCGGGCGAGGGGGTGGGGGTCACGAGGCGGCCTGGACGGCGAGCGAGGGCGCCTGCCGGCGTCCGAGGCGGCGCTCGCCGACGAGGACCTGGATCCCCAGGATCGCGAGGAGCATGACGAAGATCAGCACCGTGGAATAGGCGATCGCGAGGCCGAATTCGCCCGCCTCGACCCGGCCCACGATATAGGTCGTGGCCATGTTGTACTCGGCGGTGACGAGGAAGATCACGGCGCTCACGGCGGTCATGGCTCGCACGAAGCTGTAGACGAGGGACGCCACGATGGCGGGCCTGAGCAGGGGCAGCACGACCCGGCGCAGGGTCGTGGCCGAGCGGGCGCCGAGGGTCAGGGACGCCTCGTCGAGGCTCTTGTCGATCTGGCTCAGCGTCGCGATGCCGGCGCGCACGCCGACCGGCATGTTGCGGAAGACGAAGCACATCACGAGGACGAAGCCCGTGCCTGTGATCTCGATCGGCGGCACGTTGAAAGCGAGAATGTAGGACACGCCGACGACCGTGCCGGGGATCGCGAAGCTCAGGAGCGTGCCGAACTCGAAGCTGCGCTGGCCGGCGAAGCGCTGGCGGGTTAGGAGATAGGCCGTGAGGAGGCCGATCACGGCCGTGAGCGGCGCCGAGAGGGCCGCGACCTTAACGGTGGCGAAGAACGAGTTCCAGGCCGACCCGGAGAAGAACAGCCCGCGCTCGGTGCTCTCGATGCGGAAGCCCGTGAGAAGGTGGTCGAGAGTCGGCGTGTAGTCCCGCCCCATGGAGCGCACGAAGCCCCCGACCGCGATGATCGCATAGGTCACGAGCGTGAAGAGCGCCCATGGCAGGGCGAGCCCGTAGCTCACGACCGCCACCCGTCGCGGCAGGGGCAGCGGCAGGCCGGCATCGCCCTTGCCCGTTACCGTCGTATAGACACGTCTGCCGAGCCACATGTGCTGCAGCCAGAAGGCGCCGAGCGTGAAGCCGAGCAGAATCAGCGAGAGGACGGCGGCGCGGCCCTGGTCCTGGGCCGCGCCCACGACGGCGAAGAAGATCTTGGTCGAGAGCACCTCGAAATTTCCGCCGAGCACGAGCGGATTGCCGAAATCCGCCATGCTTTCCACGAAGCCGAGGAGAAAGGCATTGGCGAGGCCGGGCCGCATGAGCGGCAGGGTCACCCGGACGAAGGTGGTCCAGCTTTTCGCCCGCAGCGTCTGCGAGGCCTCTTCGAGCGAGGGGCTGATGCCCTGCACGACGCCGATGAGCACCAGGAAGGCGATCGGGGTGAAGGCGAGGAGCTGGGCGATGAGGACGCCCGGTAACCCGTAGATCCAGCGCGACCGCGGGATTCCGAACCAATCGAACAGCAGCGCCGAGACCGCGCCCGAGCGGCCGAAGAGGAGAATGAGGGCAAGGCCGATCACGAAGGGCGGTGTGATGATCGGCAGGACGCTCAGGACCCGGAGCAATCGCTTGTAGCGGAAGCTCGTGCGGGTCGCGATGAGCGCGAAGGCCAGCCCGAGCACGGTCGTGCCGAGGCCGACGAGAACCGCGAGGAACAGGGTGTTCCAGGCCACGCCGCAGCGCAGGCCGGACGTGACGCAGTCGAGGCCCCAGATCGAGCGGTCCGTCACCTTCGCGACGAACTCGCCCGGCGCGAAGGCGCCCGCGTTGTCCTGGACAGCGCTCGCCAGGATCGTGCTCACGGGAAAGAACACGAAGACGGCGATCAGGGCCACGATGACCCCGATCGACGAGACCACGAAGGCGTCGCCCCGGCACCAGCCCTGGGCCGCGAGGCCATGGCACAGGATCAGGAGGAACGAGGCGGCCGTGAGCGCCGCGCCGACGCCCATGCCGCGCTGGCTGGGTCCGGGCGACCCGAACAGGGCCGACAGGCCGTCGATGATCCAACCGTTCAACCCGATGGCGAAGCCTTGGATCAGGACCACCGCGAGCCCGGCAAAGCCGGACGCGACGAGCAGCCGGCCTCCCGCTTCGCCGGACCGGGCCGCGACGGCCGCCGACGCGGCCATGAGGAGCGGGATCGCGGGCGGCAGAAGCCACCACGCTCCCGAAAGCCCGGTCATCAGGCCCGATGCACCCGGGCCGGAGAACGGATTGAAGCTCGCGCCGTCGAGCCCGTACCACGGCAGGACGGCATAGCCGATCCACCCGAGCGCAACCCAGATCAGGGTCACGCGCGGCAGGCCGGCCTGCTGGGTGGGCGCGAACAACGGGGGCTACTTCGGCAGGTTCTTGACTTCCGCATCCCACTTGGCGAGCAGCCGCCGGCGCTCGGCGGAGGAGCCGTATTTCGCGAAGTCGAAGCTGATGAGCTTGATGTCGGCGAGCTTCGGGGCTTCCGGCGGCACGGGCGTGTTCTTGTTCGAGGGCACCTGGAAGGACTTGGTCTCGGCGCCGAGCTTCTGCGCGTCCGCGGTGAGGGCCCAGTCGTAGAACTTCTTGGCGTTGTCGAGGTTCTTGGCGCCCTTGATGATCGACATGGAGCCGATCTCGTAGCCGGTGCCCTCGCAGGGCGGCACGGTCTTCATGGGCGCCTTGTCGACCACCATGGTGACGAGGTCGTGCAGGAAGGCGATGCCGACCGTCGTCTCGCCCAGCGCCGTGGCCTTGGCGGGAGCAGCGCCCGACTTGGTGTACTGATTGACGTTCTTGTGCAGGGCCTTCAGGTATTCGAAGCCCTTGTCCTCCCCCATGAGCTGCACGATCGTGGCCAGCATGGTGTAGGAGGTGCCGGACGAGTTCGGGTCAGCGACCTGCACCTCGTCCTTGAACTTCGGATCGAGGAGATCGGCCCAGCATTTCGGCTCCTTGGCGCCGATGCTCTTCAGCTGGTTAGTGTTGTAGGCGAAGCCCAGCGCGCCGGAATAGATGCCGATCGTCCGGCCCTTGGACTGCTCCCACTGGCGCACGGCCCAGTCCTGCAACTCGCCCATCCGGGGCGATTTGTACTCGACGGTCAGGTCTTCCTCGGCCGCCTGCAGATGCGGGTCGCCCGTGCCTGCCCACCAGATGTCGGCACGCGGGTTCTGGGACTCCGCCTTGACCTGCGCGAAGACCTCGCCCGCACTCTTGCGCGTCATCGAGACCTTGATGCCGGTCTCGCGCTCGAAGGCGGTCGACATGGCCCGGCACCATTCCTCCTGCGCGCCGCAATACATCACGAGCGCCCCTTGCGCCTGCGCGGGCGCCGCAGCCGAGATCCCGAGGACAGCGAGCCCTCCGAACAGCGTCGAGGCAAAAAATGAGCGGCGGGCTGGTGTCATGGCAGATCCTCCCGGGATACCCCGATTTTTATGATCCGGCTAACGTCGCCCGGCTTGCCGGAGCGGGTCAAGGGCCGACGCATGGCAAGGGCCGCCATCGAGGCCGTTCTGCGGGGTCTTTCAACCGACGATTATCGAACGCCCGTGATGCCTCTGAGGCGCTCGGCCAGTCCGGCCGTGCAGGCGAGGACCGCGTTCCCCTTCGCCAGGCCCTCGTCACCGAGGAAATCGTTGACCCAGCCGCCGGCCTCCTCGACGAGGAGGAGCCCCGCGAGCGCGTCCCAGGAATTGATGTGGAGCTCGCAATAGGCGTCGATCCGTCCGTCCGCCACATAGGCGAGACCGAGCGTGCCGGATCCGGCCCGGCGCACGTTGACGCCGGACGTGTAGAGGCGATGCACCATCTCGACATAGGGCTCCGGCGGCAGCCGCGGCGACCAGCCGGCCTCGACCGTGGCCTGGCGCAGGTCGGCGAGGCCGCTCGCGCGGATCGGCTCCCCGTCGAGCGTTGCGCCGCGTCCGCGAGCGGCAGCGTAGAGCTCGCCCGGCATTACGTCGTAGACGACCCCGGCCTCGACCCGCCCGGCGCGCACGAAGGCGATCGAGACCGCAAAATGCGGGATGCCGCGGGCGAAGTTCGCCGTTCCGTCGATCGGGTCCACGACCCACACGTTCTCACCGAAGGTTCCGCCGCCTTCCTCGCCGAAAAAGTCGTCCTCCGGAAAGGACTCGCGCAGCCGGCGCCGGATCAACTCCTCGACCTCGGCATCCGTGGCGGTGAGGAAATCCTGGTGACCCTTGAAATCGGGCAGCGTCGCCCGCGAGCGGGCGCGGTAGCGCCGGCGGGCGAGCGCCCCGGCCTCCCGCGCGATCGCGCTGGCGGCGACGAGCCGGGCTCCGATGCTGTCCTCGGCCATGATCCTCGCGCTCCAGATCTTCGTGCACTCCGCGGCACCGCCGGAGCCCGCCACGATTGTTATGATCTTGGAGCCGGCTCATCAACTGCGCCCGTGGCACTCCGGCCGCGGTCCACGACGAAATACGCCTGCAACATCGCGCCGTTATGCCCCGCTCTCGGCCGGCGGGCCGGCGCGACCACCGGTGCTGTTTACGTTCGCGGGTGCAGAACCCATAGTAGAGCCCGGGAGCGGGCCCTGCAGGGGGCCTGCAGGAATGCGGAGCGAGAGCGTTTTTCCGATGATGGACGACAACGACGTGCTCCATCTCGTCGACGACGAGCCCGGGACTCCGGTGGAGCAGGGGTCGAAGGTCTGGACGATCGCGGTCATCGACGACGATCCCGCGGTCCACGAGGGCACGCGCTTCGCACTCTATGATTATTCTCTGCACGGGCAGGGCCTGCGCATCCTCTCGGCCTATTCGGCGGCCGAGGGACGGGCCCTGCTGGAGCGCGAGCGCGACATCGCCGTGGTGCTCCTCGACGTCGTGATGGAGACCGACAGCGCCGGCCTCGACCTCGTCGATTACATCCGCAACGAGCTCAAGAACGAAACCGTCCGTATCGTCCTGCGCACGGGCCAGCCCGGCCAGGCGCCGGAGCGGCGGGTGATCGTCGATTACGACATCAACGACTACAAGGCGAAGACCGAGCTCACCGCCGACAAGCTCTTCACGACCCTCACCGCGGCCCTGCGCAGCTACCAGCAGCTGCAGCGCATGGTCGACACTCGCCGGGGGCTCGAGATCATCATCGATGCCGCCTCGACCCTGTTCGACTTCCAGTCAATGCAACGCCTGGCCGAGGGGGTGCTGACGCAGCTCGCCTCCCTCCTGCAGGTCGATTGCGCCGGAATCCTGGTGGTGCGCGACGCCGGCCAGGCCGACGGCCGCTTCTCGGTGCTGGCCGGTTCCGGCTGCTACAAGAGCGCCGTCGCCGAAGACGCCGACCGCCTTGCGACCGAGACCCGGGATCGCCTGGCGCAGGCCTTTCTCCGCCGCTGCCACGAGTTCATGGACCGGCGGACCACCCTCTACATCCGCACCGGCAGCGGGCGGGAGCTCGTCGTGCTGCTGGAGGCCGACAAGGAGCTGTCCCAGACCGACCGGGAGCTGATCGAGCTGTTTTCGAGCCGCCTCTCAGTCGCCTTCGACAATGTGATTCTCTACGAGCAGCTCCAGGAGGCCAATGCCCGCCTGGAGGACCGGGTCTTCCAGCGCACGGCCGAGCTCTACAAGGCGAACCAGCGGCTCGCCGCCCAGAGAGCCGACCTGCGCCGGGCGAACCAGTTCAAGACCGAAATGCTCGGCACCGTGGCACACGACCTCAAGAACCCGCTCGGCGTCATCCTCGGGCGGACCGAGATTCTGACCGATCTCCTGGAAACGACGCCGCCCACGATCGAGCCGATGCGCGCGCAGCTCGGGCATATTCGGGAATCCGCCAAGCGCCTCACCACCATGGTCGACGAGCTGATCGCGGATGCCATGAGCGATGCTCTCGACATCGCGATCCGGCAGGAGCCGCTCGATTTTGCGGCGCTCGCGGGCGAGGTCGTGGCCGCGAACCGGCCGCTCGCCGAGCGCAAGGAGCAGCGGATCACCCTGAGCGGCCTGCCTTCCCTTCCCCTCAGCGGCGACCAGGAGCGCCTCCGGGAAGCGATCGACAACCTCGTCGGGAATGCCATCAAGTACAGCCCCATCGGCGGCGCCATCGACGTGAGCGTCCGGACCGCCGCCGCCGAGGCGATCTGCACCGTGCGGGATCAGGGGCCGGGGCTCTCGCCCGAGGATATCGGCCGCGTGTTCGGCCGCTTCCAGCGCCTGTCCGCCAAGCCGACCGCGGGGGAGGGCTCCACGGGCCTCGGCCTCTCCATCGTCAAGCGCATCGCCGAGCTCCATGGCGGACGCGCCGTCGCCGAGAGCGAGGGGCCGGGCCACGGCTCCGCCTTCTCTCTCGTCCTGCCGCTCGGCCGGCCGCCGGCGTCATCTTGACGGCAGGGGCCGCATGATCCCTGCCGATTCGTTGCCTCGCCCCGTCATTTCGGCTTTCATGAGCGCTGGCGCGCAGGGAAATCATCGTCCGTGAGCGCCTCCTCGAGCCAGCGCCGGCCCATCAGCGGAACCCGTCCATGAGCGCCACCCAGCACATCTTTGTCGTCGACGACGAGCAGGCCGCCCGCGACATGGTGGGCGACTACCTCAAGATGCATGGGTTCGAGGTCACTCTCTGCGACGGCGGCGCGAGCCTGCGTCAGAGTATGAACTCCACCCGGCCCGACCTCGTCGTGCTCGACCTCAACATGCCGGAGGAGGACGGCCTCTCGATCGTTCGGGACATCAAGTCGAAGAGCAACATCCCGATCATCATGCTGACCGCGACCGCCAGCCCGATCGACCGGGTGGTCGGCCTCGAACTCGGGGCCGACGACTACATCCCCAAGCCCTGCGAGCTGCGCGAGCTCGTCGCTCGCATCCGCTCTGTGCTGCGCCGGGGCGCCCCGGCGGTCGCTGCGGCTGAAACCCCCGCGGCACCCCCGACCAACACGGTGCGTGTCGGCACGAAGTGGTTCGACTTCGACACCCATCGCCTACGGGACGATTCGGGGCAGGAGCAGATCCTGACCCGGTCGGAATACGCGCTGCTGCGCGCCTTCACGGACAATCCGAAGCGCGTGCTGTCCCGCGACCGCCTGCTCGACCTGGCCGACGCCCGCGACCCGGACGCCTTCGATCGCTCGATCGACGTGCGCATCAACCGCATCCGCAAGAAGGTCGAGCCGGAGCCGGCCCATCCGCGCTTCATCCGCACCGTGCGCGGCCTTGGCTATGTCTTCCGGCCGGAGGGCGACTGAGAGCAACCAGGTTCGCCGGGCGCAGCCAGAGGCGGCTCACGTCCGACCGAGGGTACGCAGCCTGCGCTGAGCGCGATCTGCTCCCGGGGAACCTTTCGCCATCATCGTAAATGTTTCGTTAACCGTCTTTCGACGAAACAAACTGACCGAAGATCGCCGTCTTTCGGCCGCGGCACGAAAAACATCGGGAAAACAGGGCCGTTACACATCCCTCCATCAAGGGCTCACCAATGAGCCATCCCGGAGGATGTCATGTTCGGCTTCGTCAAAATGGCTGCCCTGAGCGCCGTCCTGTCCTACGGCGTGGTCGCGGCCTACGGCCCGACCCCGGCTGCTGGCGATGTCGCGCCGGCGAAGCTCTACAAGGACCGGATCCTCCCGGCAGGGGAGGCCGCGCCGCTCGAGGCAGCTGTCCTGACGACCGGCTCGGTCGGTGCTGCGGAGCGCGTTTCGCCGGCCGGGAAGGGCGATCGGCTCGGGACGAAGCCCGACTGTTCCGCGCAAACCTGGCCCTATATTTCCGCGGCCTGCGCCCGCCGGACCGAGGGCTCCGCGCAGCCCAAGTCCGTCCGCGTGATCACGATCGAGAGCCGGATCGAGGCGAACACCTCCATGCTGACCCGCGTCTCCCAAGACGCAATGGTCCAGCGCTGAGCGGAGAGCAGCCATGACCTCTCTCGACGCCGATGCCCTGCACAGGGATCCGGAGGGCGTCGCCTTCCTGCGCGATGCCCTGAGCGCCGACACCGCTGCTTCGGCACAGCCGATCCGGCAGCCGCCCCATCCTCACATTCGATTCGGGAACCGCCCGATGCCCAGCCCTCGCACCGCGCGCCGTCTCGGCCTGGTCGGCGCCACCGCCGTCGTTGGCCTGATCGTTGCCGCATCCCCCGCCAAACCGACGGTCCCGCGCGGAGACGACGGGCGGCCCGCCGCAACGGAGATACTCCAGGAGACGGCGCGCGAGACGCCGACGCGCTCCCGGCCCGTCCGCGCCGCCACGAGATTGGCCGCCATCGAGGCGGATCCGCTCGCCTGTCCGCGCGTCCGGCGCAAGCTGTGGGTGGACGGCGAGGGATGGGTCATCCGCAGCGTCAGCCGGTGCTGACGCGCTCCAGCGCGCAGGCCGTCCGGTCGAAGGACCTGCTCCATCGGAAAAGCCGGCGCCATCCCGCGCCGGCTTCGGTCGTTTGATCGGCTGGAGTGAGGCCCCTTCGATCCGGCTCAGGGCCTCAGGTCGACGCGGGCAAAATCGTGCCTGCCGAGGGGATCCATCACGAAACCCTCGACCTCCCGCCGCGTCGCCATGAAGACCACGGAATGGGCCAGCGGCACCCAGGGGGCCTGCGCCTTGACGATCTCCTGCGCCTGCCGGTAGAGCCGCTCGCGCTCCGCCCGGTCCGAGACCGCCTTGGCCCGCGTGACCAGCTGGTCGAACGTGGCATCGCACCATTTCGCGACATTGTTGCCGCCTGGCCGTGCTGCCGTGCAGCCGAGCAGGACATCCAGGAAATTGTCCGGATCGCCGTTGTCCCCGGTCCAGCCGAACAGCGAGAGCGGCGCCTCGCCGGCCTGGAGGCGCATGCGGTACTCGTTCCACTCGGCCGTGACCAGCTTGAGCCGGATCCCGATCTTGCCGAGATCCGCCTGGATCATCTCGGCCACCCGCTTGCCGTTCGGGTTGTAGGGCCGGCTCACGGGCATGTACCACAATTCGGTGTCGAACCCGTTCGGATAGCCAGCCTCCATGAGGAGGCGCTGGGCACCGGCTAGGTCGAAGGGATCGTCGGGAATGCTCTCGTTGTAGGACCAGAGCGTCGGCGGGATCGGGTTCTTCGCGACGACGCCGGCGCCCCCGTAGACCGCATCCACGATCGCGACCCGATCGACCGCGCGGGCGATAGCGCGCCGCACGCGGACGTCGTCGAAGGGCTTCCGGTTGGTGCCGAGCGCGAGATAGCCGATGTTCAGCCCCTCCTGCCGCAGGAGCGTGAGGGCCGGATCAGCCGCGATGCGATCCGCATCCGCCGGGTTGGGGAAGGCCATGACGTGGCACTCCCCGACCTTCAGCTTTGTCAGGCGCACCGCCGGGTTCGGTGTGATCGAGAACACGAGGCTATCGACCGGCGGCCGACCGGCCCAATGGCCGTCGAAGGCCCGGTAGCGGATCGTCACGTCCTTCTGGTAGCCCGCGAAGGTGAACGCGCCGGTCCCGATCGGCTCCTGGTCGAGACGCTCGGGCGTGCCGTTCCGCAGCATCGCGTCAGCGTATTCGGCCGAATGGATCACGTTGAAGAGCATCGCGAGATTGGCCAGGAACGGGGCGTCGGGACGGGTGAGCCGGATCCGCACCGTGTAGTCGTCAATCTTGTCGATCGAGCTGAGGAGCTCGGACATGCCGAGGTCCTTGAAGTAATCGTACTGGGCGCCGGAGATGCGATGATAGGAGTGATCTTCCTTCCATTGCCGCAGCAGGGAGAAGAGCACGTCGTCGGCGTTCATCGTCCGCGTCGGCTTGAAGGTGGCGCTGGCATGAAACGCCACGCCGCGGCGCAGGCGGAACAGGTATTCGCGGCCGTCCTCCGAGACGGTCCAGGATTCCGCCAGGCCGGGAACGATGGTCGTGGTGCCGGGCGCGAATTCCACCAGCGTGTTGAACATCGGACGACCCGCATTCATGCCGGTCGTCGTCGTCACGATCTGCGGGTTCAGGGCCTCCGGGCTGCCCTCGGAGCAGAAGACGAGCGTCTTCGCCATGACGGGCGCGCTGGCCGACAGGGCGAGGGCGAGACTGAGGGCGCGGAGTGCATGTCGCATTGGGGTCTCACGAAAGTGCCGGCTCGGCCGCGCGGTCGGCGACGCTGAGAGGCAGGTCGATGATGAACCGGGTGCCCTGGCCGGGCGCGCTCTTGAGCTCGATGGCGCCCTGCAGCTTCACGGTCACGAGGTTGTAGACGATGTGGAGGCCGAGGCCGGTGCTGCCGCGGTCGCGGCCGGTGGTGAAGAACGGGTCGAACACCTTGCCGAGGTTCTCGGGCGCGATCCCGCGGCCGTCGTCGGCAAAGGTGAGGCGGATCCCCGTCGGCCGCACCGGCACCACGCGGATCGAAAGCTCGCCGGTCTGGCCGGCCGGGTAGGCGTGCACGATGGCGTTCATCACGAGGTTTGTGAGCACCTGCGCGAGGCTGCCCGGATAGGTGTCGAGAACGATGTCCTCCGGGCACTCGACCGCGACCTTGAGTCCGCTCTTGCGCAGCACGGGCCCGAGGCTCGTCAGGAGTTCGTCGAGCCACGCCCGCATCTCGAATTGCCGCCGCTCGCCGCTCGCCTGGTCGGCCGCCACCTGCTTGAAGCTATAGACGAGGTCGATGGCGCGGGTGAGATTGCTGAGGAGGAGATGCGAGCCCTCCGTGAGCCGCGCGATGGCGCCCGAGAAGTCGGACTTGGCGAGACGCCCGCTCGCGGCGCGTTCGTTCAGGCCCTTGACCTCCCGTTCCAGCGCCGTCGAGGTCGTAAGCGCCACGCCGAGCGGCGTGTTGATCTCGTGCGCGACGCCCGCGACGAGCTGGCCGAGCGAGGCGAGCTTCTCGGCCTGGATGAGGTTCGTCTGGGTCTCCTGCAATTCACGCAAAGTCGCGTCGGTGCGGTCCTTGGCGAGGCGCAGCGCCTCCTCCCGGCGACGGATCTCGCTGACGAAGAAGTTCGCGGCCCGGGCCATGGACCCGAGCTCGTCGCGCCGGGCCGAATCCGCGATGGGGCCGGCCTGCGGATTGGCGGCGAGCTCCAGCATGCTGTCCTTCAGGCGCTTGAGCGGTTCGGTAATGGAGCGCGCCACGATGAGCGCCGTGCTGGCGCCGAGCAGCAGGCCGATCGCGGCGCCCAGCAGCAGGATCGTCCGCACGAAGCCGCCGATGCGCTCGGCGTCGCTCGTGAACAGTTCGTTGAGGAGGTCCGCATTGCGGATCATGGCATCCGCCGTGGCGTCCATGTCGGCGATGATCACGTTCTGCTCGCGCAGGCCCTTTGCTGTCGTCGCGAGCCCGTCGCGCCAGCGCGCGATCGCGTCGATCATCTCGGACTGGATCAAGGGCGAGATGGGCAGGGAGCCGACCGTTCCGGCGAGGGAGCTGCTCTCATCGACGATCCGCTCCGTCGCCACCGGGTCACGGCTGGCGAGCGCGTCCGCGGCCTGGCGTCCCAGCTTGAGGCTCGCGATCGCGATGTTCTGGGTCACCTGCTCGGTCTCGCCGGCGGCGACCGAATAGGTGAGGAGCTGGGCGACCTCCTCGTGCTGCGCGCGCTGCTCGGTTGAATGAACCTTGATGAGCCGCTCGACCCATTCGGCGAGCCGCTGCTGGGCACCGCGCTCCCGGATCGGCGTCACCGAGGTGGCGCTGCCCGCGCCCGTGCTCTCGGCCTCGGCGCCGCGCACCAGCGCCTCGAGGTCGCGCGCCGTGGCGGTGCGGCCGTCCTCCTGGAGCACCTGCAGGAGGTCGCCCGCCGTGTTGCGCAGCCGCGCCAGCGCGAAGCTGAGGGATTGCGCCGGCGCTCCCGTCTCCCGGGCCGCCGCGGACTCGGCCCGGGCCTCCTGCAGCCACACGGCCGCGATGGCGGCGCGGAGTTCGTGGGCGCGGTCGACGATGTCGCGGGCGAGGCGGAGCTTGCGGTCGCCGGCGGTCAGGGAGGCCACGATGTCGGCGTTGGAGCGGCGCTGGCGTTCGCGGGCCTCGTCGGAGAGCGCGATGAGCGAGCTCGCCCTCTGACCCATCTCGGCGATCAGCCGGTCGTTGCTCTCGGTCACCGCCACGAGTTCGCGCATGCGGTCGCGGTAGCGGGACAGGGTCTGCCGAGTATCGGCGATCATGGCACGGTGGGCCGGATCGCGGGCGATGTCCGCCAATGCATCGAGGTGGGCGAGCCCTTCGCCGGTCTTCGCGGTGAACCGCGCTGCATGGGCTCCCCGTTCCGAGGCCTGCGCGCTCACATAGGTGTTGCGCTCGGTCATGCCGCCGAGGAGGTCGCGGTAGACCGCACCTGCCAGCACCGCGCCTTCGCGGGTCCGTTCGGCCTCGTTGAGGAGCAGCCACGCGATCACCGCGATCGCGGCTGCGATCACGATGGGAATACCGCCGACGAGCGCCACCTTCGATCGGATGCGCATCAATCCCCCGCTCCAAGCCCAGGCGCCGGGTCGGTCCCGTGCCTCGGCGCCCAAGGACCTCTGATCCCTGTCCCCCTCGCGTTTTACTCCAGAGGGGCGCTGGCGCGAACCGTCCGGGAAAGGTGCTGTTGTCTCAGGCGGAAATGCATCGTGTGCGGCGGGCGCCAGGAGCATGGCGGACGGCCCGGGGACCCGGAGCAGGCGCCAGCCGGCGTGGAGGAGGAGACTCAGTGCCAATGCCCTCAACCAGCGGCGTAGAGGGCGGCGATCCGCGCCCCGATGCGGTCGAGCCGGTCGCCGCTGAGGCCGCCGGCCGCTTCCTGGACGGCCTGGATGATATCCTCGGGGCGCGGCGTGGGATCCCGGATTTCCTCGAGGAGCGCGGCGAGTTCCCGCCGCCGCTCGTCGAGGATGTTGCAGGGCGGGGAGTGGGGCGCCCGCTTGGGGGAGGGGCCGGATTGCCGGATCGATCGAGCATCGCAGAGCATCGTGGCACCTCCCTTTGACGAGCCGGACGCTATCGGGGCGATGTTTCGCCAATATTTCGTCTGCCTGGCGGCGCGGCGGCACCCGGTCCATGGCCCGGCCCGCGCGACCATTGTTTCGCCGACGCAATGCGGCGCGACATTCGCCGGCAAAGGCGGCGCCCTACACGAGTTGTCATTGAAGGGGCCCGCCATGTCGTCGATCTTCAGCTTTGTGCTCGGTGCGGTGGCTCCGTTGACCCTCGTGGGCTGGCTCCTGCTCGCCCACTGAACCGTTCAGGAGACCGCCATGACCGCCCTCGAGACGACAGCTACCGGGACCGCCGCCCCCGCTCCAGCCTTTGGCCGCGCCGCCTGCGGTTTCCTCGCATCCACCTTCATGACCTCCTTCGTGATGGTGCTCCTGAGCGCCCTCTGAACAGGGGCTGCCGAGTGCTGTCCGCCATGCGGGCGCCCATCGGGAAGGCCAGTTGCACAACAGGGAGGCACCTGGCGGAACAGCGCTCGCGGATTGTGGGTTGATCTCCTGCAGGAGGAACACCCCGCATGGTACTACGGAGCGAGACCGCGAAGACGGCACGGCCGCGACGGCTGATACGCGAATACGCCCGAAGCTCCGCTGACCTCGCCTGGGCCGTCTCGGCGGCCCCCCCACGGGACGCCATGTCCGACGTGGAGCCGAACCTGGAGCGCACTGGACGGACGGGGCGGCTGGTGGTGGTTTCGAACCGCGTTCCGCTCCCCGACAAGACCGGCGCTTCGAGCGCCGGCGGCCTCACGGTGGCCCTCGAAGGGGCCCTCAAACAGCAGGGCGGCCTCTGGTTCGGCTGGTCCGGCCGGACGGTGGAGCGGGCCCCCGGGTCCCCGACCGTGATCGAGGCCGACAACATCACCTTCTGCGTCATCGACCTGCTGAAGCGCGACTACGACCAGTACTACGCCGGCTTCGCCAACCGCGCCCTCTGGCCGATCTGCCATTACCGGCTCGACCTGCTCCAGATCGACCGCAAGGACCGGGACGGCTATTTCCGGGTCAACCGCACCTTCGCCAAGACGCTGGCTCCCCTCCTCAAGGAGGACGACCTCGTCTGGGTGCACGATTACCATTTCATCCCGCTCGGGGCGGAGCTGCGACGGCTCGGCTGCCGCAACCGCATCGGGTTCTTCCTTCACATCCCCTGGGCGCCGCCGGACGTGGCGAGCGCGCTGCCGGCGTATCGGCGCCTGATCGAGGGCCTGGCCTCCTACGACGTGGTGGGCTTCCACACGCCGCAGGATGCGGACAATTTCAGCCGCTGCTTGATCCGGGAGCGGATCGGCCGCCCTGTCGCTCCCGGCATTCACGACGTCGGAGGGCGCCGGCTCAGCATCGGGGCCTACCCGGTCGGCATCGACAACGATGCCTTCGCCGCGATGGCAGCAAAGTCCGAGCGCAGCCCGATCGTGAAAAGCATGGGCGCCAGCATGGGGGGGCGCAGCCTCATCATCGGCGTCGACCGGCTCGACTACTCGAAGGGCATCAAGGAACGCATCGAGGCCTTCTCCTGCTTCCTGCGCAACAACCCGAGCTTCCGCAACCGGGTCACCTATCTCCAGGTCACACCGAAATCCCGCTCCGAGGTGCCCGAATATCAGGCCATGCAGGACCAGATCGCCGAGCAGGTCGGCCGCACCAACGGCAGCCTGGGCGAGGTCGACTGGGTGCCCGTGCGCTACATCAACAAGACCATCGCCCATTCGAGCCTGGCGGGGCTCTACCGCCTGGCCGAAATCGGCCTCGTCACGCCGCTCCGGGACGGGATGAACCTGGTCGCCAAGGAATTCGTGATGGCGCAGGACCCGAAGCGTCCGGGCGTTCTGGTCCTGTCCCGCTTCGCTGGTGCCGCGCACGAACTCGATGCGGCGCTCCTCGTCAATCCCTACGACAGCGAGGCCACGGCCGCTGCGATCCGGCAGGCGCTCGACATGCCGGTCGAGGAGCGCAGGGAGCGCTGGGAAACCATGATGAGGCGCCTCAAGGAGAACGGCGTCGAGACCTGGTGCCGGAACTTCCTCGCCGCGCTGGCCGAACCCGCAATGGCGCCTAGTTTGACCGTTGAGGTCTCTTGAGGCTCCAGCGCACCCGTGCCGGGGTTGTGCCTTGCGAAGGCCTCACCATAAGACTCATGTGATCTCGACCGGGCGGCTCTCATGGATGGCAACCGATACGGGGCGCCGCGGCGCCGTGCGCGATAGGCTCGCATGCGGGTCGACGACGGATCTCCGGCGCCGCTCGGCGCCACCTGGGACGGGCGCGGCGTCAACTTCGCCCTGTTTTCCGCCCACGCCACTGCGGTGGACCTCTGCCTCTTCGATCCCACGGGGCGGCGTGAAACGGCGCAAATCCGGCTCCCCTGCCGCACAGAGCAGATCTGGCACGGATACATCCCGGACCTGAGGCCGGGCCAGCTCTACGGCTATCGGGTGCACGGCCCCTATGACCCGAGGGCCGGCCACCGCTTCAACCCGCACAAGCTCCTGATCGACCCCTATGCGCGCCAGCTCTCCGGGCGCATCCGCTGGCACGACGCGCTCTTCGGCTACAGGCCGGGCGCCCACCGCGGCGATCTCACCATCGACCGCCGCGACAGCGCACCGATGATGCCGAAATGCGTGGTCGAGGATCCCTCTCACCAATGGGGCGAGGATCGCCCGCCGCGCCGGCCGTGGACCGACACCGTGATCTACGAGGCCCATGTGAAGGGGCTCACCGAACGGAACCCCGAGGTGCCGGCTGCGATGCGCGGCACCTACGCGGCGCTGGGGCATCCGGCCGTGATCGAGCATCTCGTGCGGCTTGGCATCACGGCGGTCGAGTTGATGCCGATCCATGCCTTCGCGGACGACCGCTTCCTCGTCGAGAAGGGCCTGCGCAACTACTGGGGCTACTCGACGCTCGCCTATTTCGCTCCCGAGCCGCGCTACCTCAGCGAGGCCGGCGCGATCGACCTGAAATGGGCGATCCGCGCCCTGCACGATGCCGGGATCGAGGTCATCCTGGACGTGGTCTACAACCACACCGCGGAGGGCAATGAACTCGGACCGACGCTCTCCTTCAAGGGCATCGACAACGCCTCCTACTACAAGCTCGTGCCCGAGAACCGGCGCCTGTACTGGGATTCCACGGGCACCGGCAACACCATCAACCTCGACCACCCGCGGGTGCTCCAGATGGTGACAGACTCCCTGCGCCACTGGGTGGAAGCCTATCACGTGGACGGGTTCCGCTTCGACCTGGCGCCGAGCCTCCTGCGCGAACCCTATGGGGTGTCGGAGCGCCCGAGCTTCCTGCGTGCGGTCCTGCAGGACCCGATCCTCTCCCGCGTGAAGCTCATCGCGGAGCCCTGGGATATCGGCGAAGGCGGCTATCGGCTCGGCGGGTTCGGCCCGGGCTGGAGCGAGTGGAACGACCAGTTCCGCGACACCATCCGGGCGTTCTGGCGCGGCGACGCCGGGATGCTCCCGGGACTGGCTCGGGTGATCGCCGGCTCGCGGGAGACCTTCGAGATCACCGGCCGCCACCCGACGGCGTCGGTGAACTACGTCTGTTCCCACGACGGCTTCACGCTCCAGGATCTCGTTTCCTACAACGAGAAGCACAACGAGGCGAACGGGGAGGGGAACCGGGACGGGCACGGGCACAACCTCTCCTGGAACTGCGGCGTCGAGGGTCCCACCGAGGCCCCTCAGATCCTGGCGCTGCGGGCTCGACTCAAACGGGCGCTCCTTGCAACCGTGTTCTTCGCGCAAGGGGTGCCGATGCTGCTCGCCGGTGACGAGATGTCCCGCAGCCAGGGCGGCAACAACAATGCCTATGCCCAGGACAATGAGACGAGCTGGGTCGACTGGGAGGCGGGCCTGCGCGCCGATCCGACCCTGCCGGATTTCGTCCGCACCCTCATTGCGTTGCGCCGCCGGTACGAGGCCTTCCGCCGCCGCAGCTTTCTGACCGGCGCACCCGTGGCCGGCGCAGGCCACAAGGACGTCTACTGGCTCGCTCCCGAGGGCCGGGAGATGTCCCATGACGATTGGGGCGACGGACGGCGCCGAACGCTCGGCCTGCAGCTCGGCAACGACTCGGCCGACGGGGGGCGCTTCCTCGTCCTCATGAACGCGGCGGCCGAGAGCGTTCCGTTCCGGCTTGCCCCCGATTTCCCCCTCGGACCCTGGGCGCTGGTCTTCGACACCACGCTTTCCGACGGCCTGGTGCGCCGCGAACCGCCGATCCTGGCGCCTGGTGGAACATTCACCTTGCGGGCCCGTTCACTGGTGCTTTTCCAGCACGCACGGGCGGGGACGTGAAGCGGCAGGGGCCCTTTCGAGGGGCTCTTTCCGGGGCACGGTCGGAGACTTGGGGCCGCGGTGCCACCGCCGGTCGCACAACAGGGGACGAGGCTTGACGGAACGCGCGCACCGGATGCCCTTCGGGGCAGAGATCGTGGAGGGGGGCGTGCGCTTCGCGCTCTGGGCTCCGACGGCCCAGGACGTCACGCTCGTCCTTGACGGCACCGAGCACCGGATGTCGGACGGGGGGGAGGGATGGCGGCGGCTCGTCGTTCCCGGCGCGCGCGCCGGCAGCCGCTACGGCTTCCGGATCGACGGCGATCTCCTGGTGCCGGACCCCGCCTCCCGCTTCCAGCCCGACGACGTCCACCGCGAGAGCCTCGTGGTGGATCCGCGCGCGTACGCCTGGCAGGACACGGCTTGGACCGGCCGCCCCTGGGAGGAGACCGTCCTCTACGAGGCCCATGTGGGCACGGCCACACCCGAGGGGACCTATGCGGGGCTCGCGCAGAAGCTCGAGGAGCTGCGCGACCTGGGCATCACGGCGGTCGAGCTCCTGCCCATCAACGAATTCCCGGGGCAGCGCAATTGGGGCTATGACGGCGTCCTGCCCTACGGGCCCGACGCCGCCTACGGCACGCCCGACGATCTCAAGCGCTTCGTCGACCGGGCGCACGCGGTGGGCCTCATGGTGTTCCTCGACGTGGTCTACAACCACTTCGGCCCGTCCGGGAACTACCTGCACGCCTATGCCAAGACCTTCTTCACTGAGCGCCACAAGACGCCGTGGGGCGCGGGCATCAACGTCGACGGCGAGGGCGCTCAGCCGGTGCGGGACTTCTTCATCCACAACGCCCTGTACTGGCTCGAGGAGTTCCACATCGATGGCCTGCGCTTCGATGCCGTTCACGCCATCATGGACGACAGCCCGACGCACTTCTTGGAAGAGCTCGCGGCCCGTATCCGCGCCGCCGCTCCGAACGGCCGCCAGATCCACCTCGTGCTCGAGAACGAAGCCAATCAGGCGCGCTGGCTCGGCCGGGACCAAGCGGGCCGTCCGCAGCTCCATACGGCGCAATGGGCAGACGACAGCCACAATTCCTGGCATCCGCTGCTGACCGGGGAGGCGGAGGGCTATTACGAGGATTTTGCCGACAAACCCGTGGAGCGGCTCGGACGGGCGCTCGCGGAAGGCTTCGTCTACCAGGGCGACCCTTCGCGCCACCAGGACGGTAAACGGCGCGGCGAGCCCTCGGCCCACCTGCCCCCGAGCGCCTTCGTGGGCTTCCTGCAGAACCACGATCAGGTCGGCAACCGCGCCTTCGGAGAGCGCCTCAGCGATCTCGTCGAGCCGGACCGCCTCGCGTTGGCCCGGGCGCTCTTCCTCCTGAGCCCCCAGATCCCGCTTCTCTTCCAGGGCGAGGATTGGGCCGCGAGCGCGCCATTCCTGTTCTTCGTCGATTTCGAGAGCGACCCGGACCTCGCCCATGCCGTGCGCAACGGGCGCCGGCGCGAATTCGCGAAGTTCAAGGCCTTCGCGGATCCCGAGACTCGAGACCGCATCCCGGATCCGACCGACCGCGCGACCTTCGAGCGGTCGCGCCTCGATTGGGGGGAGATCGCGTCCTCGCCCCACCGGGAGGTTCGCGAAGACACCCGCGCGCTGCTGCGGCTGCGCCGCGAGGAGATCGTGCCGTTGACGAAGAGCCGCTTCGCGGGGGCGGCCTACACGCTGCCGAACCCCGACGCCCTCGACATCACTTGGCGTTTCGAGGCGGGGGCTTTGAGGCTCCTGGCCAATTTCGGGTCCGGCGAGGTGAGCTTCGACACCGGGAGCTTCCGAGCGATCTGGTCGAGTCCCGGGGGGCGCCCCGAGGCCGGTTCCCTGCGACTGCCCCCGTGGACAGGTGCGGTGCTGCGGGGAGAGGCGGCATGAGCGAGCATGATTCCCTGATCGAACGTCTCGGCGGCCTCCTCGGCATTGCGCGGAGTTACGCGGATGCCTTTGGCCGCTCGATCGAGACCTCCACGGAGACACGGCGCGCGATCCTCGCCGGCTTCGGGCTCGCGGTCGGCACCGAGGAGGAGGCGCGGCGGAGCCTCGCCGAGATGGAGGCGCTCCGGAACGGCCCCGTGCCGGCGCTCCTGCCCGTCGAGGCGGGACGGCCCTCGCGCATTCCGTTGCGCGGCGCTGAGGATGCGTCCTGGCGCCTCGCCGAGGAGGGCGGCGTTGCGCGCGAGGGTCGCGCGCGCGGCGGCGCGCTCGACCTGCCGGCCTTGAGCCCGGGCTATCACCGCCTGCGCGTCGAGGCTGGCGGCGCCTCCGCGGAGTGCACCCTGATCGCCGCGCCTCCGACATGCTGGGAGCCGGACGACATGGCGGCGGGCGCCCGCCTCTGGGGCGCGACCGCCCAGGTCTACGGTCTCCGCTCGCAGCGCAATCTCGGCATCGGCGACTACACCGACATCGCGGAGGCCGCCAAGGGCGCGGCGGCGCTCGGAGCCTCCTTCCTGGGTCTGAGTCCGGTGCACGCCCTCTTCGCCTCCGACCGCACGAAGATCTCGCCCTATTCGCCGTCGACGCGGCTCCTCCTCGAGACCGCGTTCATCGATCCGACCGCGGTTCCGGGTTTCGCGGGCAGCGAAGCCGCCCGCCTCCTCGCCGATGGCAGCACACAGGAGCGGCTGCAGGCTCTGCGGGAAGCGGCGCTCGTCGATTACGAGGCTGCCTGGGCCCTGAAGCGTCCGCTGCTCGACGCGCTCTGGAAGACCTTCAGCTCGCGCCGGACCGACCCGGCTTTCGAGGCCTTCCGCCGCGAGGCCGGCGCGACGCTCGAGGCGCATGCGATGTTCGAGGCGCTCTCGGAACATTTCCGGGGCGAGGGCCGCTGGTGGCCCGGCGACTGGCCTGAAGCCTACCGCACCGCGACGTCGTCGGCGGTGCGGGAGTTCCGCTCCGCCCACGCCGAGCGGGCCGATTTCCACGCCTGGCTGCAATGGCTCGCCGACGTTCAGCTCGCTCGCGCCTCGCGCGCCGCCACCGAGGCCGGCATGAGCATCGGGCTCTATCGGGATCTCGCCGTCGGCGCCGATGCGGGCGGATCCGAGATCTGGGCTCACCCCGACCGCTACGCTGCGAGCCTCGCGGTGGGAGCGCCGCCGGACCCGCTCGGCCCCTTGGGCCAGAACTGGGGCCTGCCGCCCTTCAATCCTCTGGCATTGGAGCAGCAGAGCCTTGCGGCGTTCCGCGATCTGGTGCGCGCCAACATGCGCCATGCGGGCGCGATCCGGATCGACCACGCCTTCCAGCTCCAGCGTTTGTTCCTCATCCCGAACGGCATGGCGGCCGCCCAAGGCGCCTACGTGAACTTCCCCTTCGAGGCCCTGCTCGCGGTGCTGCGGCTCGAGAGCCACCGCCATCGCTGCCTCGTCATCGCGGAGGATCTCGGCACGGCGCCCAAGGGCTTCTCGGATGCCATCATGGCGTCGGGCGTCCTCAGCTACCGGGTGCTGTGGTTCGAGCGCGAAGGCGGCGGCCACGGGGGCGGGGCGACCTTCACCCGGCCCAGGAATTACCCCCAGCGGGCGCTCGCGGTCTTCACCACCCACGATCTCCCGACCTTCGCGGGCTGGTGGCGCGGGCTCGACATCGACCTGCGCCAGTCCTTCGGGATCTACGACGCCGAGACCGCGGAGCGGGAGCGCGCATCGCGGATCGCGGACCGGCGCTATTTTGCCGAAGCGCTCGCGGAGGAGGGCCTGCTACCGACGCCCGAGCCCCCGGAGGCACCGCCGCTCGAACTCATGACGCGCCTCCTCGCGCGCACGGCCTCGTCGCTCGTCGGCCTCCAGTTCGAGGATGTGCTCGGCGACCTCAACCAGCCGAACCTGCCCGGACCCGATGTCGGCCACCCGAACTGGCGCCGCCGCCTCCCGGCCGACGTCGAGGCCCTCATGGCGCCCGGCGGCGACTTCGCGAAGCTGGCCGCTGCCATGAGGGAGGAGGGCAGGGGAGCCCGGCCCCGCGCCGGCGCGCTCGCTTCGCCGCCGCCCCGCGCCACCTACCGGATCCAGTTCCACAAGGACTTCACCTTCGACGACGCCGTCCGGATCGTGCCGTATCTCAAGCGGCTCGGGATCAGCCATCTCTATTCCTCGCCGATCCACAAGGCGCGGCCCGGCTCGACCCACGGCTACGACATCGTCGATCATACGGCCATCAATCCGGAGCTCGGCGGCGAGGAGGGCTTCCTGCGCCTGTCCGACGCGCTCCGCGAGAACGGGCTCGGCCTCGTCCTCGACATCGTGCCGAACCACATGGGCGTCGGCGGAGCCGACAACCGCTGGTGGCTCTCCGTGCTCGAATGGGGCGAGCTCTCGCCCCACGCCCGCGCCTTCGACATCGATTGGGAGCGCCTGGGCGCCAACCACAAGCTCGTGGTGCCGGTGCTGGGCGACCGCTACGGCGACGCCCTTGAGAAGGGCGACCTCAAGCTCACCTTTTCACCCGAGGAGGGCAGCTTCAGCGTCTGGCACTGGGAGCATCGCCTGCCGATCTCCCCGCTCGCCTACCCGATCATCCTGGAGCGCGCGCTCGTCGCCCTGGAGGAGGGTGACGCAGCCGGTCGCGGCGACGTGCTGGCGGTGAGCGGCCGGCTTCGCAGCATGGATGAGGAGACCGCGCCGGAACGCCGGGCCGGCTTCCCCGAGGAGGCGGAGCGGCTGAAAGAGCGGCTGCGCACCGCGGTCGCGGGTTCGCCCGGCCTGCAGAAGGCGATCGAGCGCGCCGTCGCGCTCGTCAACGGCGCCCCGGGGGTGCCGGAGAGCTTCGGCACGCTCCACCGTATTCTGGAGATGCAATCCTACCGGCTCGCCCATTGGCGCGTGGCGGCGAGCGACATCAACTACCGGCGCTTCTTCGACATCAACGCGCTCGCGGGCCTGCGCGTCGAGGACCCGGAGGTGTTCGAGGAAACGCACGAGATGGTGTTCCGCCTCGTGCGCGAGGGCCGCATCCAGGGCCTGCGCATCGACCACATCGACGGCCTCGCGGACCCGGAAGGCTATGCCAAGGCCCTGCAGCACGCGGTCGGGCCCGGATTCTACGTGGTCGTCGAGAAGATCCTGGAGCCGGGCGAGGACCTGCGCCCCTGGCCTGTCGCCGGCACCACCGGCTACGACGTGCTCAACCTCATCGATGGGGTCTTCGTCGACACCCGCAACGGGGATGCTTTCGAGCAGATCTACCGCGAGCGCACGGATCTGGAGGGACGCTACGGCGAGCTTCTGCGTGAGGCCAAGACCGAGATCCTCCAGACGAGCTTCGCGAGCGAGCTCGAGGTCCTGGTCTCGGATCTGAAGCGCATCGCGGATGCGGACCGCCGTACTCGCGACTACACGGCCTACGCCATGCGTCAGGCGCTCGCCGAGATCGTCGCCCGCTTCCCCGTCTACCGCAGCTATATCGCGGGCGACGAGCCTTCGCCCGAGGACCGGACCCTCGTCGAGGAGACGATCCGCAAGGCCAAGCGCCGCAGCGCGCTCCCCGACCTCACCCTGCACGACTTCATCGCCGCCGCGCTCCTGGGCGGGATTGAGACCGATGCGCCGGGGCGGCCGGACCCGGATCTGGTGCGCCGCTTCCGCAGGCGTGTGCAGCAGCTCACCGGCCCGGTGATGGCCAAGAGCCTCGAGGACACGCTGTTCTACCGCTACGTGCGGCTGATCTCGCTGAACGAGGTCGGCGGCGATCCGGCCCATTTCGGCGGCACGGTCGAGGACTTCCACCGAGCGAATGCGGAGCGCGGGGCGTCCTGGCCTCACGCCATGATCGCCACCGCGACCCACGATACCAAGCGCGGCGAGGATGCCCGCGCCCGCCTGAATGCGCTCTCCGAGGCGCCCGACATCTGGCGGGATGCGCTGGATCGCTTCGAGCGCATCGCGGCGCCTCATGTGGCCGACCTCGATGGCGAGGGGGCCCCCGACGCGAACGACCGCGTGATGCTGCTCCAGGCCCTTCTCGGCGCCTGGCCGGTGGAGCTTCTCGATGACACCACCCCCGATGCTGCGGAGGCCTTCCGCGAACGCATCGAGGGCTACCTCCTGAAGGCGCTCCGCGAGGCGAAGCGCCATACCAGCTGGGTCCACGGCAACGACGCTTACGAGCAGGCCGCCACGGCGCTCGTCGGCGCGCTCCTCGATCCGGGCGGCGCTTTCCTCTCCGAGTTCCGGCCGCTCGCCCGGCGCCTGGCGGCGCTCGGCATGCTCACCGGCCTCGCCCGCACGGCGCTGAAATCGACCCTGCCGGGGGTGCCGGACATCTATCAGGGGACCGAGTTCTGGGACCTCTCCCTCGTCGATCCGGACAATCGCCGGCCGGTGGATTACGAGGCGCGCATGCGGGCGCTGGAAGCAGGCGAGCCCCTGCCGCGCCTGCTGCAGTGCTGGCCGGACGGACGCGTCAAGCAGGCGCTCCTCGCCCGCCTTCTCGCCGACCGCGCCGCGACGCCGTCGCTTTATGCCGACGGCTCCTATCAGCCTCTGTCGGCAACGGGTGAAAGGGCCGGCCACGTGCTCGCCTTTACGCGATCCTGCGGAACGGAAACCCTGGTCGTGGCGATGCCGCGCCTCGTCGGCTCGTTCCTCGACGGCGAGGCGATGCCGCTCGGCGACCTCTGGGACGATACCGCCCTGCCGCTGGGGCCAGGGCGCTGGCGCAACATCCTCACGGATCGCGCCGTCGAAGCTGCGGAAGGCGGCTGCGCCTGCCGGGAACTCTTCGGCGATTTCCCCATTGCGATCCTGAGGAATAGTGCATGACCGCGCCGGGCGCGTGGCATGCGGACGGACGACACCGGCGGCACCGGCCTGGGCCCTTCGGGTCTGGGGACCGGTGCTGCGCCCTCCCGCGGCCGCTTTGGGGCGAGCCCGCGGAGGCGCGGCACAGCCGCCGGACCTGGGGCAGAACCTTCCACGGGGTAGGCTCATGAATTGGCAGAAGCGCATCGGACCGGCCTCCGGACAGACGGTCAGCACCGCCGTGACGGTCACCGGTCCCCGCATCTACAACCTCTTCCCGCTCCTCGTCGGCACGGTCTCGGCATGGCGGGCGGAGTTGCCCCGCATTGCCGCGATGGGCTTCGATTGGGTCTATCTCAACCCGTTCCACGAGACCGGCGGCTCCCGCAGCCTTTACGCGGTGAAGGATCCGACCCGCCTCGATCCGCGCTTCCGCGATCCTTCGGGCGAAGACGACGACGCGCAATTGCGCGGCTTCGTCGAGGAGGCCGCCCGCTACGGCCTGAAGGTCATGACCGACCTGGTCGTCAACCATACGGCGCGCGAGGCGCATCTCGCGGCCGAGCGCCCGAATCTCTACCGCCGTGACGCGCAGGGCGAGATCGAGAGCCCCTTCGTGGTCGATCCGGACGATCCGACCAAGCGCACCGTCTGGGGCGACCTGGCCGAGCTCGACTACACGTCAGAGGCTGCGCGAGGCGAACTCGTCGCGTACTGGGACGCCTATATCGCCCGCCTGCAGGGTCTTGGCGTCAAGGGCTTCCGCTGCGATGCCGCCTACAAGGTGCCGGCGGTGGCCTGGCGAGCCCTGATCGGCCCCGCCAAGGAGCGCGATCCCGGCTGCCTCTTCGCGGCCGAAACCCTGGGCTGCACCCTCGACGAGGCGAGGGCGACCGCCGGCGCCGGCTTCGATTATCTGTTCAATTCCTTCGCCTGGTGGAACGGTCGCGAGCCCTGGGCCCTCGACATCTACGAGGCCCTTCGCGTCGCCGCGCCCTCGATCGCCTTTCCGGAAAACCACGACATGGCCCGCCGCGCCGCCGGCGTGGAGGGCGGGCCCGACGCCGTCGCCCAGGACCTCAAGGCGCGTTACGCGCTGGCCGCCTTCTTCTCCGCCGGCGTTCTGATGCCGATCGGATACGAGTGGGGCTATCGTCGGCCGCTGCACGTGGTCGAGACCACGCCCGGCGACCGGGAGGACACGGGCGTCGACATCTCGGATTTCATCGGCCAGATCAACCGGCTGCGGGCCGAGATCCCGGCGCTCAACGTCGAGGGGGCGCAATGGCGCCTCAGCGCGCCGGACGCGACGTACCTCGCGTTGCTGCGCCTCGAAGGCGGCCACTCGGTCTCGGCGCGCTCCGCGGCGCTCGTGCTCGCGAACCTCACCGGCGCGCCCGTGGCGGTCGAGGCCGCGGCGCTCCTCGCGCGGGCCGCCACGTTCGGACCCTTCCAGGACCGCACCCCCGGGCAGGTGCCGCTGGCGCTGGAGCCGGGTGAAACCGTGATGCTCCAGGCCGGGGAGGTGCGCCTCTTCGAGGCTCCGCCCGCTGGCGTCCGCATCCGCACCCGCGGCACGACCCCGACCGGCAAGGGGCGCGTGATCATCGAGCGTGTCTCGCCCGAACTCGATGGCGGCAAGACGCCAGTGAAGCGGGTCGTTGGAGAGATTCTGCCGGTGGAAGCGGACATCTTCACCGACGGACACGAGAAATACGAGGCCGAGATCCTCTACCGCGTCGCTGGCGAGACCGAGTGGCGGCGCACGCCCATGCACTTCGTGGACAACGACCGCTGGGCCGGCATCTTCCCGCTCGAGCGCAACGCCCGCTACCAGTACACGATCGAGGCCTGGCGCGCGCCCTTCGCGACTTGGCTCAACGAGGTCCAGAAGAAGCAGGCCGCCGGCCTGAACCTGCGCCTCGAAACAATCGAAGGCGTCCGCATTGCCGAGAAGGCGGCAGCACTGGCGGCGGAGGCCGGAGGCACAGAGGCGGCAGCACTGGCGGATCTCCAGGGCCGCCTGCGCTCCGCCGAGGAAGGTTCCGAAGCGCAACTCGGCCTGCTCCTCGACCCCGCCAATTCCGCACTCGTTGCGCGGCACGCGGAGCGCATCAACCTGACCCGCTACGAGCCGGTCCTGGAGGTCATCGTCGATCGCCTCGCGGCCCGGTTCTCGGCCTGGTACGAGATCTTCCCGCGCTCGCAGTCCGGCGACCCGAACCGCCACGGCACCTGGGACGACGTCATCCGGCGCCTGCCCGACATTCAAGCCATGGGCTTCGACGTGCTCTACTTCCCGCCGATCCACCCGATCGGCTTCAAGAACCGGAAAGGGCGCAACAACACGCTCACCCCACAGCCCGGCGATCCCGGCAGCGTCTACGCGATCGGATCGGAGGCCGGCGGACACCGGGACATCCATCCCGAGCTCGGCTCGTTCGAGGATTTCCGGCGCATGATGGCGGCGGCCCACGCGCACGGGCTCGAGATCGCCCTCGACTTCGCAATCCAGTGCTCGCCCGACCATCCCTGGATCAAGGAGCATCCGGAATGGTTCGAGTGGCGGCCCGACGGCTCGATCAAGTTCGCCGAGAACCCGCCGAAGAAATACGAGGACATCGTCAACGTCCATTTCTACGGCGAAGCGCTGCCGTCGCTCTGGCTCGAGCTGCGCGACGTGGTGCTGTTCTGGGCCGAGCAGGGCGTGCGCATCTTCCGGGTCGACAACCCGCACACCAAGCCGATCCCGTTCTGGGCCTGGATGATCCGGGAGGTGAACGATCGCTACCCGGATGTCATCTTCCTGGCCGAGGCCTTCACCCGGCCGAAGATGATGCGGAAGCTCGCCAAGGTGGGATTCCAGCAATCCTACACCTATTTCACCTGGCGCAACACGAAGCATGAGCTCATGGAGTACTCGACGGAGCTCGCCGGCGAGATGGGCGAGTACTACCGCCCGAATTTCTTCGCCAACACGCCGGACATCAACCCGGTCTATCTCCAGACCAGCGGCCGCGCCGGCTTCATCGTGCGGGGCACCCTCGCGGCGACGCTGTCCTCGGTCTACGGCATCTACAACGGCTTCGAGCTCTGCGAGGGCCGGCCGGTGCCCGGCAAGGAGGAGTACCTCGACTCTGAGAAATACGAAATCAAGGCGTGGGACTACGACAGGCCCGGCAACATCCGCGAGCACATCACGCGCCTCAACCGCATCCGGCGCGAGAACCCGGCGCTCTGGGATTTCCGCAACATCCTCTTCCTCAACGCCTACAACGACAAAATCCTGGCCTATGCGCGCCTCACGCCCGCGAAGGACAACTGCGTCCTCGTCCTGGTCAATCTCGATCCCCGCAACCGCCAGGAATGCACCTACGAGGTGCCGCTCTGGGAGTTCGGCCTGCCGGACCATGCCTCCATCGAGGCCGAGGATCTCCTCAACGGCGGACGCTTCACCCTCTATGGCAAGACGCACCGGATCGCGCTCGATCCGGGCGAACGGCCGGTGGTGATCTGGCGGCTCATCCCGCCGCGGCCGCGCTGACGTCCCGCCCACGCCGAAAGCCCTTGTGCGGGGCGAGGTCCCGCCCCCTGAAAGACGCCTGAGAAGACCCCATGATCGATCGCAGCGACGCTCAATGGTACCGCGACGCCATCATCTACCACGTGCACGTCAAGTCGTTCTTCGACGCCAACAATGACGGCATCGGCGATTTCGAGGGCCTGACCCAGAAGCTCGATTACATCAAGGATCTCGGGGTCTCGGCGATCTGGGTGATGCCGTTCTATCCCTCGCCCCTCAAGGACGACGGCTACGACATCGCGGATTATCGCGGCATCAACCCGTCCTACGGGGCCATGCGCGATTTCCGGCGCTTCGTGAAGGAGGCCCATGCACGGGGCCTCCGGGTCATCACGGAACTCGTCATCAACCACACCTCGGACCAGCACCCCTGGTTCCAAAAGGCCCGCCACGCGAAGCCCGGCTCGGCGGCGCGGGACTTCTACGTCTGGTCGGACACGGACCAGAAATACACCGACACCCGCATCATCTTCCTCGACACGGAACCCTCGAACTGGTCCTGGGACCCGGTCGCGAAAGCCTATTACTGGCACCGCTTCTACAGCCACCAGCCGGACCTGAACTTCGATAACCCGAAAGTGCTCGAGGCCGTGCTCGACACCATGCGCTATTGGCTCGACATGGGCGTCGACGGGCTTCGCCTCGATGCGATCCCCTATCTCATCGAGCGCGAGGGCACGAATTGCGAGAACCTGCCCGAGACGCACCAGGTGATCAAGAAGATCCGCGCCGCCATGGATGCCGGCTACCCCGACCGGATGCTGCTGGCCGAAGCGAACCAGTGGCCGGAGGAGACCGCCGAATATTTCGGCAACGGGGACGAGTGCCACGCCGCCTTCCACTTCCCCCTCATGCCGCGCATGTACATGGCGCTCGCCCAGGAGGACCGGCATCCGATCACGGACATCATGCGCCAGACGCCCGAGATTCCGGAGGGCTGCCAATGGGCGATCTTCCTGCGCAACCATGACGAGCTCACCCTCGAAATGGTCACCGACAAGGAGCGCGACTATCTCTGGTCCTTCTACGCCGCCGAGCGGCGCGCCCGCATCAACATGGGCATCCGCCGCCGTCTCGCGCCCCTCGTCGAGAACGACCGGCGCAAGATCGAGCTCCTGAACTCACTGCTGCTCTCGATGCCCGGCACGCCGGTGCTCTATTACGGCGACGAGATCGGCATGGGCGACAACATCTATCTCGGCGACCGCGACGGCGTGCGCACGCCCATGCAGTGGTCGCCCGACCGCAATGGCGGCTTCAGCAAGTCCGATCCCGCCAAGCTCTTCCTGCCCGCGATTCAGGACCCGATCTACGGCTTCGACGCCGTGAACGTGGAAGCACAGCTGCGCAGCCCCGCGAGCCTCCTCAACTGGACGCGGCGCATGATCGCGATCCGGCGCAACCACCATGCCTTCGGCCGCGGGACCCTGCGCTTTCTCTATCCCGCCAACCGAAAGGTCCTGGCCTATCTCCGCGAGTTCGAGGACCAGCGCATTCTCTGCGTCGTCAACCTCTCCCGCGCGCCCCAGGCGGTCGAACTGGATCTTGCCGAGTTCAAAGGCTCGATCCCGCTCGAACTCACCGGCGGCAGCGCCTTCCCGGCGGTGGGCGAGCTCACCTATCTCCTGACGCTCCCGGCCTACGGCTTCTATTGGTTCGATCTCTGCCCTGCCGATAAGGAGACCGTGAGCGTGGCGCCCGCGACGGCCCCGGAACTCTTCACCCTGGTGCTCACGGGCAAGCCCGAGACGATCCTCAAGGGCCGCGAGCGGACGGCCTTCGAGCGCACCATCGTGCCGCGCTTCATCGCCAGCCGGCGCTGGTTTGCCGGCAAGGGCGCAGGCCTGAAAAGCGTTCGCGTTCTCGATTACGCGAGCCTCCAGAACCGTGCCGGGCAGGACGTCTTCCTCCTGCCGCGCGTCGCGGTCGAACTCTCCAACGGCGAGCGGCACGCCTATTTCGCGCCGCTCGCGGTCGAGGAGGGGCATGAGGAGGAGTCGCTTCTGCCCTATGCGGTGGCGCGCGTCCGGCGCGGGCCGCATGTCGGGCTCCTGTTCGGCGCCGCCTCGTCGCCCGATTTCGGCCTCTCGATCCTCGACGCCATGCGCCAGGGCGCGGAGATCTCCACCGACGGCGGCGGGCGCATCCGCTTCGTGGGCGGAGAGGCGCTTGCGGCGGAGCCCGACGTCGAGGCTTCAGAAGTGCGCCGCCTGCCCGCCGAGCAGAGCAACACCTCGATCGCCTTCGGGACCGGCATGATGCTGAAGCTCTACCGGCGGCTCCAGCCCGGCATCCATCCTGAGATCGAGGTCGGGCGCTTCCTGACCGAAGTCGCCGGGTTCAAGAACACGCCGGCGCTGCTCGGCTCCGTCGAGCACGTGGCGAGCACCGGCACGCGGACGGCGCTCGCGGTCTTGCAGCAATTCGTCCGCAACCAGGGCGATGCCTGGAGCTGGACACTCGATGCTCTCAGACGGGAACTCGATAGCCTGGCCTTGCTGCCGGAGGGCTCGTCGACCGAGCTCGCAGAGGTTTTTGCGACGTACCTGCCTTATGCCGAGATCCTGGGCCGCCGCACGGCCGAACTGCACCTGGCCCTCGCGACCCCCACGGACGATCCCGCCTTCAAGGCGGAGCCTCTGGGCGAGAAGGACGTGGCGGCCGTCGCGGACGACGCCCGCAAAATGGCGAGCCGCGCCTTCACGGCCATGAGACGTCTCGCCGACGACACCTCCGGATCTACGCAGGGGGCGATCCGGGCTCTTCAGGAGCGGCACGACGAATGCATGACGCTCGTCGAGCACCTCGGCGTGGTGCCGGACGGCGCGGTGAAGACCCGCATCCATGGAGATTACCACCTGGGCCAGGTGCTCATCGTGCAGAACGACGTCATGATCGTCGACTTCGAGGGAGAGCCCTCGCGGCGCTCCTCCGAGCGCCGGGCGAAGGGGTCGCCCCTGCGGGACGTGGCCGGGATGCTGCGCTCCTTCGACTATGCGGCCGCCACCGCGGCGCGCGAGGTCGCGCAGCGCTTCTCAGAGGCCGAGATGCCTCGCATCGCCGAAGCCGCGCTCGGCTGGCGGGCGCTCACCTCGGGCGCTTTCCTCAGCGCTTACGAGAGCGCCCTGAGCGGCAGCCCGGTCTGGATCGAGGACGAGGCGGCGCGCGGGGCGCTCCTGCGCCTCCACCTTATCGCGAAGGCTCTCTACGAAATCAATTACGAAGCCAACAACCGGCCTGACTGGATCGAAACCCCCGTCCGAGGCGTTCTCGCGATCCTGGACCAGGCCCTGGAGGATGCATGATGCGCTCTCTGCGGCCCTCCCTCGACGGATCGAAACAAGGAGAAGGGGCATGACGGAAGACGACAAGAAGCCCGCCCGCCCGCGTACGCGGACCCCGTCAGACCCGACGGTAGCGGCCCCCGGATTCCCAGAATCGAAGGCACCCGTCGCGGCGCCGGAGGCTGCAATCCCCGCGCCGCCGCCCTCCGACGTCGCTCCGCCTCCTGCGATGGAGGCGCCTGGAAAGCGCCGGACGGCGCGAGCGCCTGCTCCGCGCACCTCCGTGCATCCGGATGCGATCGCAGCCATCGTCCACGGCGATCACGGCGACCCCTTCGGGATCCTCGGCCCCCACCAGGTCGAAGAGGGTCAGTGGGAGGTGCGGGCCTTCCTGCCCGAAGCCCTCAACGCGGCCGTGGTCGCGGCGGACAGCGAGGACGTGCTCGCCCCGATGGAGCGGCGCCACGAGGCGGGCTTCTTCGTCGCGCGCGTGCCGGGCGCCTTCCGCCCGACCTACCGGCTGCGGGTCGAGACCACCGGCGGCACCTTCCTGCGCCACGATCCCTACCGGTTCGAGTCGTTCCTCACGAACGACGACCTCTATTTCGTTCGCGACGTCGGCAGCGACGCCCATTACAAGCGCCTCGGCGCGCACCGGGCCGTCATCGACGGGATCGCGGGCTTCACCTTCGCGGTCTGGGCTCCGAACGCCCGGCGCGTCAGCGTCGTGGGCGACTTCAACCACTGGGACGGGCGCCGCAATCCCATGCGCCTGCGCCACGATGCCGGGATCTGGGAGATCTTCATCCCCGGCCTGGAGCCGGGCGCGCGCTACAAATACGAGATCAAGGGCGCGGGCGGCGGGATTCTCCTCAAGGCCGACCCGATGGCCTTCGCGGCGGAGCGCCCGCCTGCGACCGCATCCGTGCTGCACGGGCTGCCCGAGATCACGTGGCGAGACGAAGCCTTCATGGGAAACCGGGGCAAGCGCGATCCGCGCAAGGCTCCGATGTCGATCTACGAGTGCCATCTCGGCTCCTGGGCGCGCATCCCCGAGGAGGGAGGGCGCTATCTCACCTACCGGGAACTCGCCGAGCGTCTCATTCCCTACGTGAAGGATCTCGGCTTCACCCATATCGAGCTCCTGCCGATCACCGAGTACCCGTTCGACGGTTCCTGGGGCTACCAGCCGGTCTCGATGTTCGCGCCGACGAGCCGGTTCGGAACGCCTGAGGATTTCGTCGCCTTCGTGGAGGCCGCGCATGCGGCCGGCATCGGCATCATCCTCGATTGGGTGCCGGGTCACTTCCCGATCGATCCGCACGGGTTGGGGTATTTCGACGGCACCCACCTCTACGAGCATGCCGACCCGCGCCAGGGCTTCCACCAGGATTGGGGCACCTACATCTACAATTACGGGCGCCAGGAGGTGGCGGCGTTCCTGGTCGCCAATGCGCGCTTCTGGCTCGAGCGCTACCACCTCGACGGTCTGCGCGTCGATGCGGTCGCCTCGATGCTCTACCTCGACTACTCACGCAAGCACGGGGAGTGGGTGCCGAACCGGTACGGCGGCAACGAGAACCTTGAGGCGATCGATTTCCTGCGCCGCTCCAACGAGGCCGCTTATGCCCATTCTCCCGGCGTCGTGACGATCGCGGAGGAATCCACCGCCTGGCCCGGGGTCTCGCATCCCACCTATACGGGCGGGCTCGGCTTCGGTTTCAAGTGGAACATGGGGTGGATGCACGACACCCTGCGCTTCATCTCGAAGGACCCGATCCACCGGCGCTATCATCACCACGACCTGACCTTCGGGCTCCTCTATGCCTTCACGGAGAACTTCGTCCTGCCCCTGAGCCACGACGAGGTCGTGCACGGCAAGGGCTCGATCCTCGGCAAGATGCCGGGCGACCGCTGGCAGCGCTTCGCCAATCTCCGCGCCTATTACGGCTTCATGTGGGGACACCCCGGCAAGAAGCTGCTGTTCATGGGCGGCGAGTTCGGCCAGGAGCGCGAGTGGAACCACGATGCGAGCCTCGACTGGCACCTCCTCGATGACCCGTTCCATCGCGGGGTCCAGAACCTGATCCGCGACCTCAACCGCCTGCACCAGGAGCTTCCCGCCCTGCATGAGCGCGACACGGAAGCGGGCGGGTTCCAGTGGCTCGTGTCGGACGATGCGGAGAATAGCGTCATCGCCTGGGCCCGCAAGGGCGACGACGAGGGCCGGATCGTCATCGTGGTCTCGAACTTCACGCCCGTGCCACGGGAGGGCTACCGTATCGGCGTGCCGCTGCCGGGCTTCTATCGCGAGGCCCTCAACACGGATGCGGAGGTCTATGGCGGCGGCAATGTGGGCAACAACGGCGGCGTCCACACGGAGGCCGCGGAAAGCCACGGGCATTCCTGCGCGCTCTGCCTCACCCTGCCGCCGCTCGGCACGCTGATCCTGGAGCGCGTGCCGTAAGCGACGGATCGTGCCCGTCGCAGATCACCGCCCGGGCTGGCCGACCCGGGCGGTGAATCGTCGCCGATGTCGAGGAAAGGCGAGTCTGGCACAGCCACCGCGAGGGGCCGTGCCCGAACGCAGGGTCAGGCGCTCACCGCGGCGGCGCGGTTGTACGCTGCGTGGTAGCGCAGGGCCGACTGACCCCAGCCGGAAGGGCGGCTCATGGCGGCCTTGCGCATGGCGTGCAGGCGCTTTTGCGACTGGAAGGCCTGCATGCCGCGGCGGATGGCGCCCAGGAAGCCTGTGAGCGAGAGATCCCCGAAGAGGAAGCCCGTAACGTCGTCCTCGATCGTGTCGGCGAGACCACCGGTCTTGTGGGCGATCGGGAGGGAGCCGAAGCGCTGGGCGTACATCTGGCTCAGGCCGCAGGGCTCGAAGCGCGACGGCATGAGCAGGAAGTCGCTGCCCGCATACATGCGCCGCGCCTCCGTCTCGTCGAAGCCGATCCGGACCCCGACATTGCCGGGATGCCGAGCCGCGAGCGCCTCGAGCGCCTTCTCGAACCGCGCCTCTCCGCGTCCCGTGACCACCACCTGACCGCCCTGGGACACGATCGATTCGGCGGCTGCGATCGCGAGATCCACGCCCTTTTGGTGCACCAGCCGCGAGACGACCGCGAAGAGCGGGCCGCGCGAGACCGCGAGGCCGAAGGCGTTGCGGACCTCCTGCGCGTTGGCGTGCTTGCCCTCCCAATCGTCGGGCGCGAAGGGGGTTGCGAGATGCGGATCAGTGGTCGGGTCCCAGCTCTCGTCGATCCCGTTCAGGATGCCGGTGAGACGGCCCTGCTCGGCGCGCAGGCGCAACAGTCCGTCGAGGCCGCAGCCGCTCTGCGGGGTCGTGATCTCCTGCGCGTAGGTGGAGCTCACCGTCGTGACCGACGACGAGTAGAAGATCGCCGCCTTCAGGAACGAGAGCTTGCCGTAGAATTCGACGCCGTCGACCTGGAAGGCGCTGTCCGGAATCCCGAGGCGCCCCAGGCTCTCAGGACCGAACAGGCCCTGATAGGCAAGGTTGTGGATCGTCAGGATGCTCGGCGTGCGCACCCCGCGCCAGGCGAGATAGGCCGAGGCGAGGCCGGACGGCCAGTCGTTGAGGTGGAGAAGGTCCGGCTTCCAGAGTCGGTCACCTTGCCCGCAGGCGAGATCGGCTGCAGCGAGGGCCAGTCGCGCGAACCGGACGTCGTTGTCGGCCCAGTCGACGCCCGCGGCATTGCCGTACGGCGTGCCCTCGCGGTCGTAGAGTTGCGGGCAGAGCAACACGTAGATCGTCAGACCGTCCTTGGTCACGATACGTCCGAGGTCGCAGGCCGGGATCCCGTAGGCTCCAGGCAGCCGCGCGATCACCGGGATCGGTCCCGTGGCCTCGAGCACCTGACGGTAGCCCGGGATCAGGACGCGCACGTCGTAGAGGCCGCGCAGCGCCCGGGGCAGCGCGGCCGACACTTCGCCGAGGCCGCCGGCCTTGACGAAGTCCGACATCTCGGAGGTGACGAAGAGAATGGATTGCGGTGAGGGGTCGACAGCCACCTTGACGGATGTCGAAGTCGGCGCGAGCCGATCTTCAGCCAGCCTGGCTTGTGCGGGCCGCGCAGGAGCGGCTCCGGAATCGAGGTCCGTAGGTCTGAACATCCGCTTTTGCTAAGGGCGCGATCCCCGCCGACCCGTCGCGCCCAGACGTGGTCGGTTCCTCAACGCTCAGCCGCGCATATGGTTCCAATTTTTGTTGGCATTGTGGCGGGTGCCCTTAGGGAAGGCATATTGCTCCCCCTAAGGGCCCTCAATCCAAACCAAGCAAAAGCTAGGCCAACTTGCGGCAGAGGGGCGGATCGCGCGGCCGGTAGGTGTCTCGGACGAGCTAGGGTCTGCTGAGGGGCGTGGCGCCCCAGACCTCCTCGGCATAATCCGCGATGGTGCGATCCGACGAGAACCACCCGATCCGGGCCGTGTTCAGGATGCTCCGCCGCCACCACGCGGCTGGATGGCGCCACAGGGCGTCGAGACTGCGCTGGGCGCTCCAGTACGAGTCGAAGTCCGCGGTCACGAGATAGCGGTCGCGGGCCATGAGATCCTGGACGAAGGTGCGGTAGCGGTTCCGGTCGTCGGGAGAGAACAGGCCCGTGAACAGGCTGTCCAGGACGAGGGTCAACCGGGCCGAGGCCTGGATCGCCGCGCAGGGATCGTAACCGCCGCGGAGCCGGCTCTCGACCTCCGGGGCGGTCAGGCCGAAGATCGTGATGTTCTCCGGCCCGACGTGATCGCGGATTTCCACGTTGGCGCCGTCGAGCGTTCCGATCGTGAGCGCGCCGTTGAGCGCGAACTTCATGTTGCCCGTGCCGGACGCCTCCATGCCGGCGGTGGAGATCTGTTCCGACACGTCCGAGGCCGGGATGATGGCCTCGGCCAGGCTCACGTTGTAGTTCGGCAGGAACACGACCTTGAGCCGGTCGCCCACGAGCGGGTCGGTGTTGACCACGCGGGCCACGTCATTGGCGAGCTTGATGATGAGCTTCGCCTGAAGGTAGCTCGCGGCCGCCTTGCCGGCGAAGATTTTCACCCGCGGCGTCCACTCCGCGCCGGGATCGAGGCGGATCGCCTGGTAGAGCGCGATCGTCTCGAGGATATTGAGGAGCTGGCGCTTGTACTCGTGGATGCGCTTGATCTGCGTGTCGAACAGGGCGGCCGGATCGACCGTGACGTCGAGGCGCTCATGGATCAGGCGGGCCAGTGCCTCCTTCTTGAGCCGCCGCTGAGCAGCAAAGCGCCTCTGGAAGGCGGGGTCGTCCGCGAACTGCTCGAGGCCGCGCAAGGCGTCGGGGTCGTCCAGCACCGCCGGCCCGAGCGTCTCGACGAGAAGCGCCATCAGCCCGGGATTGGCCTGATGCAGCCAGCGCCGGAAGGTGATCCCGTTGGTCTTGTTGGTGATGCGATCGGGGTAGAGCGTGTGCAGGTCCGCGAACACGGTCTTCCGCACGAGGTCGGAATGCAGGGCCGACACCCCGTTGACCTTGTGGGAGCCCAGGAAGGCCAGGTGACCCATGCGGGCGCGCTTGCCGTGCGCCTCGTCGATGAGGGAGATCGCGGCGAGGTCCGTGCCCTCGAGCCGTCCGGCCTCGTTCAGCTGTTCCAGGTGCAGCCAGTTGATGAGGTAGATGATCTGCATATGGCGCGGCAGCAGCCGCTCCAGGAGGCTGACCGGCCAGGTCTCCAGCGCCTCCGGCATCAGCGTGTGGTTGGTGTAGCTCAGCGTCGCGGTCGTGACACGCCAGGCCTCCTCCCAGGCCATCCCGTGCTCGTCGACGAGGAGGCGCATCAGCTCCGGCACGGCGAGGGCCGGGTGGGTGTCGTTGAGCTGGATCGCGGCGTAGTCGGCCAGGTTCGCGAGCGTGCCGTGCCGGTCGAGGTGGCGCTTCAGGAGATCCTGCAGGGAGGCGGACGTAAAGAAGAATTCCTGCTTGAGGCGCAGCTCATGCCCGGCGGCGGTCGCGTCGCTCGGGTACAGCACCCGCGAGATCGCTTCGGCCCGGACCTGCTCGGCCTGGGCGCCCACATGGTCGCCGCCGTTGAACAGGTCGAGCTTGAGGGGATCCGCGGCCCGCGCCGCCCACAGGCGCAACGTGTTGACGTGCTGCCCGCGCCAGCCTGCGATCGGCGTGTCGTAGGCGACCGCCAGCACGGTCTCGTCCGCATGCCAGATGGAGCGCAACCCGCCTTCCGGGGTCGCGACCCGTTCGACCCGGCCGCCGAACCGCACGGGATAGCTGAGGCTCGGCCGCTCGATCTCCCAGGGGTTGCCGCGAGCGAGCCAGTTCTCGGGCTCCTCCCGCTGCCACCCGTCCACAATGGTCTGGCGGAACAGGCCGTAATCGTAGCGGATGCCGTAGCCCACGGCAGGCAAGCGGAGGGAGGCGAGGCTCTCCATGAAGCAGGCGGCAAGCCGTCCGAGCCCACCATTGCCGAGGGCTGCATCAGGCTCCGCGCTGCGGATCCGCTCGAGATCGACGCCGAGGCCGGACAGCGCCTCCCGCACGGCCTCGGTCACGCCCAGATTGCACAGGGCGTCCGACAACAGGCGCCCGATCAGGAATTCCAGGGAGAAGTAGTAGACCCGCTTGGCGCCGGACTCGTCCGCGCGGCGGTTGCCCTCCCTCCAGATGGCCGTCATGCGGTCGCGCAGGGCCAGGGCGGTGGCTGCGAACCAGTCGTTGTCGGAGGGCCGCTCCGGGTCGGCGCCGACCTCGGAGGCGAGCTTCGACAGGATCGCCTCCCGCCAGTGCCGCACCTCCTCGGGCGCGGGGCGCCGCTCCTCAACCCGGTGCAGCGCTTCGCTCTGCCCGGCAGAGAGGTCGGTCGGGTTCATTCCACTGTGGTCGGCTTCGAGCATGGCTCTCTTCCCCCTTGGGAGACGATCGCGATCGGGACCGCGTCGTCACTCCGCTGATTCCTGCCGCGGCCCAGTCGCGATCCGCGCAGCGCTCATTTTCACGTATGTTAAATGAACGGTCTCTTGACGCCGGTACAGGCGCCGCCGTGACGCAGGTTTCCATTCCCAAAGGGAAGGGTGTCCCGGAAGCCACACAGCACCTTTTCGCCTGGTCTCCATGCTGCAATGCACCTAAAACCGGGGCGAACGGGGCTCGCGCCCGGTCCGGTCTGGTAGGGTTTTGTTCTTAACATCGTGACCCTCACGCCGGACCAGCAGCTCTCGCCCGGTCAGCTTTTGGGCTTCCCTTGCCGGCCGCCCGGCTCCAGAACAGCCCTGTTCCGAGGACCGGGGAGCCGCCATGCGCGATCGTGAGCCGTTGCTGCTGCAGATGTTCCAAGCCGCCGTGCGGGCCGCCGACCCTGCCGCCTGCGTGCCGCGGGCGCTTCCCGGGAGGCCGAAAGGCCGCACCGTCGTGATCGGCGCCGGCAAGGCCTCGGCCGCGATGGCGCGGGCGCTGGAAGGCGCCTGGTCCGGCCCGCTGGAGGGCCTCGTCGTCACGCGCTACGGCCACGGTGTGCCGTGCGACCGCATCCGCATCGTGGAAGCCGCACACCCGGTACCGGATGCCGCCGGGCTCGCGGCGGCGCAGGGGATCCTCGAAGCCGTGCGGGGGCTGACCGCGGACGACCTCGTGATCGCGCTCATCTCGGGCGGAGGCTCCTCGCTCCTGACACTTCCGGCGCCCGGCCTCACGCTCGCCGACAAGCAGGCCGTCAACCGGGCCCTGCTGCAATCGGGCGCCAACATCCGGGAGATGAACTGCGTCCGCAAGCACCTCTCGGCGATCAAGGGTGGCCGGCTTGCCGCCGCCGCGGCCCCGGCCCAGGTCGTGACCCTCGCGATCTCGGACGTGCCGGGCGACGATCCGAGCGTGGTGGCCTCCGGCCCGACGGTGCCGGACGCCTCCACCCGCGAGGAGGCCCTCGCGATTCTCAAGCGCTACCGCATCGAGAACGAAGCCGCGCTCCGGCGTCTGGGCGATCCCGCGAGCGAGACCCCGAAGGCCGGCGACCCCGCCTTTGCGCGTGCCGAGACGCACCTGATCGCGACGCCCATGATGTCGCTGCGGGCTGCCGCGGAGGTCGCCCGCGGGGCGGGGTACCGGACGCTTCTGCTCGGGGACGCCATCGAGGGCGAGGCCCGCGAGGTCGGCATCGTCCACGCGGGTATCGTGCGCTCTATCCTCACCCAGGGCGAACCGGCCGCGGCCCCGCTGGTGCTGCTCTCCGGCGGCGAGACCACGGTGACGGTGAAGAGCGAGGGCAAAGGCGGGCGCAACAGCGAGTTCCTGCTGGGGCTTGCGCTTTCGCTTCAGGGCCTCGACGGCGTCGCGGCGCTCGCCTGCGATACCGATGGGATCGACGGCTCCGAGCAGAATGCCGGAGCGGTGCTCTTCCCCGACACCCTGGAGCGCATCCGGGCCCGCGGGCTCGACCCCCGGGCCCTGCTCGACCGCAACCAGGCCTTCACGGCCTTCGAGGCGGCGGAGGACCTCGTGGTCACGGGGCCGACCCTCACCAACGTGAACGATTTCCGCGCCATCCTGATCGAGGGACGTGCCTGAAGCCCCTCGCAATAGGATCCATCCCGGCACAGGCCCCGGGGGCGGAAGACGGGGCGGACCTGCTTCCAGGGTATGGCCGTTACCTTGACACCCGGCCTTGCCCCCGACATCAACGCCTCGAACTTTAGACGGACACGAAGTGGGAGAGCCCCGTGACGGTACACGCAAAGAACTTCATTGCCGGCGAGTGGGTCGAGGCCGCGAATGCCGCGCCAGACCTCAATCCCTCCAACACGGGCGATGTGGTGGGCCACTTCCCCCGTGCCTCCCGGGCCGACGCCGAGCGGGCGATCGCCGCCGCCAAGGCCGCCTTCCCGGCCTGGTCGCGGACCACGCCCCAGGAGCGGCACGATATCCTGAAGAAGATCGGCGACGAGATCATGGCCCGCAAGGACGAGCTCGGCCGTCTCCTGTCGCGCGAGGAGGGCAAGACCCTGCCCGAGGGCATCGGCGAGACCGTGCGCGCGGCGCAGATCTTCCTGTTCTTCTCCGGCGAGTGCCTGCGCATGGCGGGCGAGAAGGTCGGCTCGGTGCGACCGGGCGTCGACGTCGAGATCACCCGCGAGGCCGTGGGCGTCGTCGGCCTCATCACGCCCTGGAACTTCCCGATCGCGATCCCGGCCTGGAAGATCGCGCCGGCGCTCGCCTACGGCAACTGCGTGGTCCTGAAGCCGGCCGACGTGGTGCCTGCGACGGCGCACGCGCTCTCGGAGATCATTGCCCGCTCCGGCATCCCGGCCGGCGTGTTCAACCTCGTCATGGGCCGCGGCTCCGAGGTCGGCCAGGCGCTCCTGGAGCATAGGGACGTGCAGGCGATCTCCTTCACGGGCTCGGTGCCGACCGGGCGCCGGGTGGCGGCGACCTGCATCGCGGCCGATCCGATGAAGAAGGTCCAGCTCGAGATGGGCGGCAAGAACCCGCTCGTGGTCCTCGACGACGCGGACCTCAAGGTGGCGGTGGAATGCGCCGTCAACGGCGCCTTCTTCTCCACGGGCCAGCGCTGCACCGCTTCCTCGCGCCTCATCGTCCAGGACGGGATCCACGACCGCTTCGTCGCCGCCATGAAGGAGCGCCTGAGCGGCCTCGTGATCGACGATGCGCTGAAAGCCGGAACCCATATCGGCCCGGTCGTGGACCAGAACCAGCTCGACCAGGACCTGTCCTACATCAAGATCGGCCAGGACGAGGGCGCGACGCTGGCCTATGGCGGCGAGCTCCTCAAGCGCGACAACCCGGGCTTCTACCTCTCGCCAGCCCTGTTCACGGATGTCGACAGCCGCATGCGCATCGCCCGCGAAGAGATCTTCGGCCCCGTCGCGACGGTGACCCGTGTGAAGGACTACGACGAGGCGCTGCATGTCGCCAACGACACCGAGTTCGGGCTCTCGGCGGGCATCTGCACCACGAGCCTGAAATATGCCGGCAACTTCAAGCGCAATGCCGAGGCCGGCATGGTGATGGTCAACCTGCCGACCGCGGGCGTCGACTACCATGTGCCGTTCGGCGGCCGGAAGGGTTCCTCCTACGGTCCGCGCGAGCAGGGCCGCTACGCCCAGGAATTCTACACCACGGTCAAGACCGCCTACACCTTCGACGGCAACGGCTCCTACGTGCCGAAGACCCGCGCGAGCGAGTAAGGGTCGATACACGCGGATGCAATCCACAGGCCCGCGGCGGATGCGCCGCGGGCCTTTTCATTGGCGACATTCGACCTCTCGTACCCACTCGACTGAGAGGAGCCTCGCCACAATGCCTCAACGGACGACCTCTCCATGACCGCCAGCAACCGCATCGTCCTTTCCAGCGATCACGCCGCCATTCAGCTCCGACAGACCATTGCCGCTCATATCGAGGCGCATGGATGGACGGTGGTCGACATCGGACCG
>JAESFH010000019.1_pt1 | contig 55559 bp, 54 predicted proteins | sample 9269381 | NCBI WGS metagenome assembly JAESFH01 (sample SAMN14504062, study PRJNA617094) | algae metagenome | isolation source: Aphanothece sp. CMT-3BRIN-NPC111 and co-occurring heterotrophs from well... | place: USA: Clark Mountains Wilderness, California | collected 2010-04-18
GCACCTCTGCAAACACGCAGAATTCCTGAAAAGCCCGCATAGCAAGGACTTCGTAACGCCCGCCTGATACAGGAAGGTGATACAGGATGTCTCTCCGCATGCTCTCCCCTTGGCAGCACCCGAATGGTATTTGGTACGCCCGTCTGTGGGTACCGGTCGATCTCAAGCAGATCGTCAACAAGGACGAGGTTCGGCGCAGTCTCAGGACCAAGGATCCGGCCGAAGCCAAGAAACGCTTCATGCAGGCCGTTGCAGATATCCAAGCGGAATGGGACCAACTCCGGTCGGCTTCCGAGTTCGTCAACCCTGCGGATGCCTTGACGCCCGAACCGCGGACCATATCCCAAAAAGAAGCGCATGCGCTCGCAGGCGAGTTCTATCGGCAGCTCATCGCCGACAACGAGGAGAACCCGGGCAACGCCGAGGTGTGGGAAACCAAGTTGAGGGCCCTCCAGCGCCTGCTGCCCAGGGCTGAACGGATACCGGGCGCGATCGCCCCCTTTGCCAACGAGAATAGCTGGGCTTTCCATCCTGCCAGGAACGCCTACTACGCCCTGGGTGGTGAAGTTCGCGCGTTCCTCGATGCGCGCAACGACAACCTGGAAGCCAGTTCGTTCATGTCGCTGTGCGCCAAGGTCGCATTAGCTAAACGCGACGCGTTCGAGCGGTTGATCCGTCATGCACGTGGCAACTACGAGAGCGACCCCAAGGCCAGCCGGTTTCCCGAGCTCCCCGCCAAAACCGTGGCGCAGGTGATGAACAGCTCACCGGTCGCTTGCGAAACGCTGCTCGCACTCTGGAAGAATTCGCCCGGCATCGCCGACAAGACTTACAAGAGCTGGTCGGGCAAACTGCGCATGTTGATGAAGTTTGCCGGCAAGGAGGATGTCGCCGCGTTGACGACCTTGGACGTCGAACGTTGGCGTGACCACCGACTGAAGCAAAATATCTCTCCGAACACTGTATCAGCTGGGGATCTTGCAGGCGTCAGAGGGGTGCTGGCTTGGGCCAAGCAGTCCACGGATGTGCCTTCGATCACCGTCAACGTCGCCGAAGGCGTCAAGCAGAAGATGGTGAAGCCGGAAAAGCATGGTCCAAAGAGCTTCAAGCTCCAGGAGGCTCGCGCAATTCTCAGCGCCACCCTGATCCCGGTAGGCGAGCGCTTCACCGAGAGCGGTGCAGGCGCCCGCCGATGGGTTCCATGGCTCTGCGCATACAGCGGAGCTCGTGTTGGCGAAGTGGGACAACTGCACTCGTCCAACATTGTCCAGGAAGAAACCGAAAGTGGTCGGAAAATCTGGTGCATGCATCTCACGCCTGAGGATGGCAGCATCAAGAACGGCGAGGCCAGAACGGTGCCGATTCACTCCCACGTGCTGGAGCAAGGCTTTCTTGCTTATGTCCGGAAACGCTCAGGCAAGCCTCTCTTCTACGAACCGGAGCTCGCTCGGAACTCGAAGCAGAACCACCGTCAGTCGGACAAGGTGGGTGAGCGTCTCGCGGCATGGGTCCGCGACGAAGTTGGTATCAAACGGAAAGTTCAGCCCAACCATGCCTGGCGCCACCGCTTTGAGACGCTCGGACGCGTGCTGAAGATCCGGAAGGACATCGTCAATTGCATCGTCGGCCATACCGAGGAAAGCGTGGCCGACGAATATGGAGACTACCTCTACGAAGCCCTGTCCGACGCGATCGAGACCTTGCCTCGATACAATGTCGACTAGCGTCAGAGCCGGGCCGGTCGCAGAGCTAGCATGATCCCGTGCGAACGGGCTTCCAGCACTCGACGCTTAGTCCTTTACCATTCGCTCTTGGCAAAGCAAAAGAAGGTCACACGATGCCGCACAGTTGCAGCTATCTACAAACAAGAGTTGCTGTCGGGACGGTTGCGGTCTTCAACGCATGCTACCATTGGGCTGCTCGGAAACGGCTAACGCGAGCAGGCCTATAGCTTCGTCCACAAGGAAGGCAAGGGATGCGGCATTCTCTGCAACGTGTCGGCGAACAAGCTCACAATTAGGGCTGAGAACAAAGCATCCAATAGCAACTTCGTCGGAGAGCTTTTCTGTGGATTCGGTCACGCTAATAGGAGGACCGGGTACCCAGACGGAGTGAACAGACCCTCCATCGGCGACGGCTTGCTTCAGCTCCGCGAAGGGCTGACCAAGGGCTCCAGCCAGTTCAAACAACCGCTCCGGCGAACGAAGTTGCTGAACGCTGCCCTCAGTAAGGGGTATGGAGGGGTGCTCGTTAGCAGCGGAGACCTCCAACGCTGATGCGTCCCATTGCAGGGCCAACTGGAACTGCTGCGCCCAAGTCTGTGCAGTAGCATAGGCCTCCTGCGTGTCAGCATCACGCCAACGCGAACGGTATAGATCAGCACGGGTCACATGCCGGCGGTGTGCAAGGTAATGAATCGCCTGCTGCACTTCCGTCGACAAGTTACCTCCGGCAGCAACATACGCATCTCTTAGATCTATGATCGCTGCCACCTGGTCCGCGTCCATTTCTCCCAACTGCGGCATCAATCCGCTCAGCAAATCACCGACCCCAGCCTTGAGTGCGTCCAGCGCTGGATAGCGGCGGATGCGGCTTGCATCGATCACTTCGACGGTGCAGTCGACACGAACATGATACCCAGCTGCCTCAATGCGTTCACAGAGATCGTCCAGACGGTCGATGCGATCCTTGCGACAATGGAAAGGCAATCTGAGACTTCGAAAGCGAGCTGAAAAATCATCCCGGCCGCGCACGTAATCCAGTAGGAAGCGCTTAAGTGTTATGGCTACCTCGCCATCACCCACCACGCTGACGCGCAGTTCTGGCTCCAGCACTTGCTCGAAAACCTGACCATCGACAACTATCAGTCGTTGAGCCATCTCGTGCAGGGTCTGAACGCGGAAAGCTTCGCCGTCATACGCTTCACGCGCGTTCGGACTTCTATTCAATTCTTGCTGAAGCGTCGTGTAGATTCTTTCCGACCATCTCCTTCCGCTGACATGCGCGAACGGAGAGTAATCAGCAAAGGCATCCCCCATTACTAAGTCTATGAGGGTTTCCAATGATCCCCACTCGAGCCAGGTCTTGTCCTCAAATTCAACGTAACGCGAGTGTGGACGCTGGTAGGGCCACTGGAAGCGATCTCGACCCTGGTAGTCGTTCTCACCACTTCGAAGGATGGCAACAGGGTGAAGGTCTGCCGCGGCGACTTCCCTTAGGGTGAGCTCAATGCTGCCGCGGCCGAATGCGCTCGATGCCCTTTGCTTGCGAAACTTGATGTAACTGATCGAGTAGTCATACGGTACGACGATTTTGGGCATTGCGCGCTCCTGCTCGGGCACAGGCTAACATTCAGCTCAGCAAGGCACCAACGCTGCGCCCGCCGCCAGCGACAGCGGATCGGGCGCGTTGACGCCTGGTGCAAATCCTGAATGTTTCATTAGCGGTAAGCACTACGCACAATCGCTCCCTCTTTAGGTGTAGCCGCGCTTACCATTGGCAATCCTTAACGAAAGCGGCCTCTGTATCTTGCGTGTCTACTCAGCGGGGGGTTCTTAGGCTCATGTAAACGGCTGCACGCTACCTTGCCGGCGCCACATATATCCGGAGCCATCAAGTGCAGACAGTCGCTACGTTGGATCGTGTTCGGGAGGTCTTGCACGCCTTGCGGCAGGAAGGGGAACGCCCGACAGCGGCTCAGATCGTCGCCATCGTGGGCGGCTCCAAGACGACGGTCCTCACGCACATGAAGGTCATCTTGCAAGAGCTGTCGACCACCGCCGGCGTGTTCGAGATCCCCCGCGAGTTGATTCAGCTCACGGCCGAGGCGGCCATTGCCAAGCTGTGGACGAAAGCCACCACGATGGCGGAGCGAGCCTCCGAGCATAGGGTGCAGTCCCTGGTGACATTGCAGCTGGCGTTGATGGATGACTTGGCTGATGCTGTTGCAGCCGAAGAGGCTGCAATGGATCGAGCCATGGCGGCCGAAGCGCGCATTCTGGTTCTTGAGCAGGAGTTAGCCGCCCGCAAGTCCGCTGCTCAGCAACTTGAGGAAATGGCTGATCTCCTGAAATCGATCAAGAGATCGCCTTCCGGACTTCCGATTGATCGTCTCGTGTCTCTATTGCAGGTAGAGGGGTGGCACAGTCGGGAGGAGGTCTATCGCGGTATGCGCGATCATGGCTTCACCAATAGTCAGGCAGCGCAGGCCCGCTTTCATGCCCTGACTTCCAAGTACATCGAGGAAGAGAAGGGTGAGGATGGCCCGATGTTCAGATTAATGGAGAAGGGCCGGGCCAAGACTGTTCATCGGGGTCGAGCCGCCTGACGCCCTGCGGATCGTACCGTACCGAGTACGGTACGATGTTGGAGCCTCCATTGGTCACAACCTCTGATACTCGCCAACGCCCACTTCACGATCCCGGGTATGGGCGCCGCTTGCATGCCGCCCGAATTGCCAGCGAGCGCTATATGGTGAGCGACATGGTCGCCGAGCTCTGTATCAACGATGCAAGCTATCGCGCGGCAGAGGCGGGACGACGGCGGCTAACCGCGGACGCCTTGGACAGAGTATGCTCCTGCTTCAGAATTCGACCTTCTTTCCTGCTCGACGGCAGCGTTGCCACAGCGTCGGAGGAGGCCGCCTCCGAGATTGCCGCCCTCCTGGACCGCGTGGACGCGCAAGGTATCCACGATCAGGTATCCACGCTTCGGCAGCGTCTGCGTTGGGGCCGAGCCTCTGCCGGCCACCCCACTGCGCACTCCGCAGCGATAAGTGCTAGGTTGTCCGTTTCTCGATTGGCCGCCCATGAGCAAGGCCGACGTCCTATTCCCATCGACCAAGTGTTTCACTACGCCAAGGTTTTCGGCATCGAACCGGGAGTCCTGCTCTTCGACGAAGGCTCGGCGAGTTCGACCCAAATGGATGTGGAGGACGCCCGAAGGCTGCTTCAGGACACCCCGGTGACCCTGCCGTGGCTATGGGTCGACATCGATCGCATGGCCATGCTGGAGAGGAAGCGCCGGCGCTTCCATCATGGCGCCAATGCCGGCCTGGCGGTTCATTCGGGCTTGATCGCCGTGTGCAGCCTCGTGGAGAGAACCAGAACGGGCACGCATCTGCATTTGCTTGCCCACCCTCATGCGCAGTACAGCAAAGGTCTGGGCGAACACGGGCGCAACACAAGACCAAGCAAGGGCACCGAACCGCCGTGGCTGATCTGCGACGGCGTTGCACTCCGCGTGGTTGCGCAACCGATCGGCGAGTTTCGGGACCCGCTCGAATTCTACGGTACGATTCCGGCGCCGCTTCTTCTAGGTCGGCTCCTCGCCTCCGTTCAGATCTGAACGCGCTTCGCCACAAGTTCCTGCCGACCAGCCTCGGTGATATGGAACACGCCTTCCCTCACTTCGACGACGCCGTCCTCGCGGGCGAAGCCCTTAGCCTTCGGCTGGCATCCATGGGCGCTGGAGCCCAGGACCGACGCATCGACTTCGGCTTCGGGCACTCCCTGCGGCGCACCGATCAACATCGTCAGTATAGTGATCCTGACGCTCTGCGGCTTGCTATGCGAGCCTTCGCTGGCTTCTCGTCGACACTGCTCCGGCTGGGTCGCGTATCGATGCCTCGTCCGTGGCTGCTTCTTCGGCTTTCGGTCGATTCACGCCCGACACCGGCAACTGGAATAGCTTGGCGTTCAAGAGGGCTTCGTCCGCCCGCGTGATCTCGTTAGGATCTGCTAGTGAGCGTCGTTCTGTATCCGTCTTGTCCGCTTGGAAATAGTTCGCTCGATCTCCGCGATCCTTAAACTAGACTTCCGCCACTTGGCTCGTGTGGGTCGACACTTAGGTTTCCAGATAGTGTCGTTCCAAAGTAGCTCTGGGAATTAACGAATGGAGAATTCCCGTTGAAGTTGGCTTGGTGTCAGTTTTGGAGGGGCACCATTCTGTATCCCGCAGAATGCTTCGATTTCTGGTGCCAGATTAAGTCCGAAAATACGGCGCCTACTCTATGGGGTGCGTCGAATAATCAACTTCCGCGAGGCCGATCGGATCGACACAGCTGCGCTCACGGCACTCGTTCGGAGTGCCATAAGCGTAAACCTGCAAGGCCAGCGTTCGCGCGCCGTTTAAGAGCGAGTTGGGAACTCGTAGCGACCTGCACATGACGGAGAATGGCTGGAGGGAGCCTACTGGACCTGGCAAACATCGACCGCTAGTCAGTCGTCTCGGCTTTCCAAAAGGCTTCTGGAAAGCTGCCGTTGCAGCATCCGGGTCAAGCCCAGGCCGCAAATGGATGCTGCAAGAGTCAGCGGACTCTTTACCTATCGTCGTGTGGGCGCTTAAGGGTATTCCGATTGTTCCCGCCCCCGCCATTATCCGAAGCATCAAACCCGTAAGTCATACTCTGCTGACGTCGCTGATCGTGCTTTCGGCTCCAAGAGGTCGAACGCACATCTTCGCAGGCAAAGAACAGTCGCGGCTTAAAGCAGCAGAAAGCAAAATATAGATCTACCCCGGTGCAAACCAAGAGATGCGCCTTAGTCGGCGCAAGGTAGACGCAAGCCTTATATGTTAAGGTCTGATTTTTTAAAAGCGGGGAGCTCAGTGATGAGACTGCTTCTGGTCGAAGATGAACCTGACATGGCGCAGCTTCTCCGGGGGGTGCTCGAAAGGCACGACTTTGTCGTAGACTGGGTGTCATCTATTGAGATTGCGACAGAGGCGATCGAAACAATATCCCACGATTTAGTTCTGCTTGATCGCCAGTTGGGAGATGGTGATGGCGCGACCCTTATTAAATTCTTGAGAAAGCGCCGACCTAACGTTCCGATTATCATCCTCTCGGCACGTGGTGCTGCAGCCGACAGGATCGAAGGACTCAATCTGGGGGCCGATGACTATGTTTCCAAACCATTCGTGATCAATGAATTGGTGGCTCGCCTGCGGGCTGTTTTGCGTCGACCGTCGCAAATTGCCCCGAAACGTCTCGGAGTCGGAAATCTTAGTTTCGACCTTAACGAAGGAGAGGTTTTCGTAGATGGCAAGCGTCTGGATCTGCCAAGGCGAGAATACCTAGTACTGGAAAGTCTGATACGGCGAGCAGGCCGCACGGTTCGCCGTAATGTGCTTGAAGAGGAAGTTTACGGATCCGATGACGAAATTCAGTCAAACTCCATTGAAGCCCACATCTCCCGGCTGCGACGAAAATTGGTGGAAGCAGGCGCACTCGTGTCAATACAGCCTGTGCGCGGCGTAGGCTATTTCTTGAAGTTGAGTCAGTGAAGTTTTTCAAAAGCGACAAGCTGGAGCGCAAGCTTACATACCGCATGGTCCAGGTGCAAATCCTGGCTTTGCTTTTGTTTTTTGGAGCATGTGTGTTCCCCTTTGTAATCTATCCGATCTTCCGGGAGCTAGGTGACTCTTATTCTTTGAATACCGAAGTCGCGGCAGTTTTTGCGGAGAGTCTGCAGCTAGCTGACGATGGCACTCTAATCAGTGTTTCTACTCCTGGCCTCACCCAATTACGTGCGCAATTCCCGGATATCTGGTTCTATGCCGGAACTAGATCTAATGTCTCGGTTGCACTTGGACCGATGCCCAGCATTTATGGTGGTATAGCCGAAAACTTGTGGGCCTTTGAAGGCTTGGATGCGCGTATGTTGGACAACAGTAAGGGCGGGGTTGCACTGCGAACCTTGGAGTCTCCGATAGGTGTGGTTCGCGTCCTAACTGGCAACGGCCCATTGCTGTCAGCAGCCCAACTTATCGCCTGGTTCCTAGTCGCACTCTTGACTGGTGTAGCCCTCATCATTGGTTTGGTGAGCGCCACGATCATCCCTTTTATCGTTCGGCGTGAAATGAAAGGTTTGAAGGCAGCGGCTGCTCAAGCCCAACTCATCAATATACGTGCACGCGGTACACGCCTTTCCGTTGACAACGTGCCTGACGAAGTGAAACCGCTTGTGCAATCTATCAACGCAGCCCTTGCCCGGTTAGATGAATCGTATTTGGAGCGGGAGCGCTTTTTAGCGGACTCAGCCCATGAATTGCGAACACCTATAGCCATAATCCAAACTCGCTTGGAGGCAGAAGACCCGTTTCCATCGAAGAACCGGCTGTTAGTGGACGTGGCGCGACTGTCCAGTTTGACTGATCAGCTTCTAGATTTACAACGAATGGATCTCACCGGCAGTATTTTCAGGCCGATTGACCTGAATGAGCTCGCATGCGAGGTCGTGGGCGATCTCGCGCCTCTAGCGGAGGCGGCTGGCTATGACATCGCACTTTCGCCAGCTTTTAAAGAGGTCATTGTCAATGGAGATATCGGCAGCCTCGCGCGGGCTTTGACGAACATTGTTCAGAACGCGATTTCATATGGCGGTCATCATGGTGAAATCTTAGTGGAAGTGCACCAGCATGGCAGCATTTCAGTTGCCGATGAGGGGCCAGGCATTCCGCCTGCGGAGCGCAAGAGCGTGTTTGAGCCTTTCTACCGGGCTAATCGCTCCACGGGGGGCACAGGACTCGGCCTCAATTTGGTTGACATGATCATCCGCCGTCACCATGGCCGTGTGATTATTGGAGACGCTCCGGCAGGAGGAGCGTTGCTTATAGTCGAACTTCCTTTGTTGTCGGCTAGCGCTCATAGTGATCTAGGGGTGTAAGCGCTCAGGCAGCGCAAGAACCTACAAACCATCTGAGCTGCTTCGAAGTGACTGTAGACCGACTGGCGCTTAGCTGGTGTGACCTAACCTAAGCCGCAAAACCTGTTTGGCGGACACCCCATATGGGCTGGGCAGCTGGCGTAACAGGTAAGGCATAGGCACGCGTATCACGCTGCCTCCGAGTGTGCTTTTAATCTGCGCTCGTTGGTTGCATCAGACCGCCAGCCGAACAGTTGCGATCACAAATCCTGACTTCACGCGCCAGCGCTTACACGGTCGCCCCCGGGCTCTAGGCCTCAGACAAACATCTTGGCTTGAACTCATCCGACCACTACCGCCGAAAAGCCAGTGGAGCGAGAGGCCACTCCATCACACATCGGTTTCGGCTATTTCCTCAGGTTTGATCCTACCAGAAGCACTCCAGGCGAAGAAAACAACGCCAGCCCAGGAGCCGTAAGCCTGACGCAAGCTTCCCATCACATGATGACCTCAACGCCAGCAGCATGGTGTTGAAGAAAGCCGTCCACCACGGCAACGATATTGGAGCCAAATATGCGCACTTCGCCCCTCACTCTGATCACCATTACGGCAGCCGTCTTTGGCGTGTTTACCGCAGCGGCAACTCAGGCGGCCGACCTTTATAGTTCCGCTCCAGTACCGGCAGCGTCATACCACGACGCAGGCCTTACAGTTGCAACCGGTTTTTGGTCCGGCTTTTATGCAGGGGGTACCATCGGTGGCCTGACTTCCGCCGACCCTGAACTTGACTTCGATTTCGACGAGTACACGCTCAGTGCAGGTGCCCAGGTCGGCTACCTGCAGCAGCTGGGCATTTTCGTCGTGGGTGCTGAAGTTCAAGGCATGTGGACCAATGAGTTGCAGTATGTCCTGACCCCTGGCTCCGGGTTGCAGCAGGATTGGTCTGTTGCGGCGAAGGGTAGGGCCGGCGTTGCCCTAGGAGACCTCCTCGTGTACGGCACTGGCGGTGCTATTTTTTCTGAGCTGAAGTCTACCGGCTCGGCCTCGATTGATGAAGAGTGGCATGCCGGAGCCGTTTTCGGAGGCGGTGTCGAACGTAAGCTCGGTGACAATATCAGTGTCCGGGCGGAGTATCTCCAGACCCGCTTTTTCGAAGTAGAGAGCGCCGTGGCAGGCGTAAACCGCACCGACGACCTCACAAACCATACCATCAGTCTTGGATTGAACTACCGGTTCTAACCACCTCCTCCCTGGAGGCACTCGACAGGTCCCGCTCAACACACACGCACCAGGCTACGCGATCCAGGTGAAGGGATCTGTCGAGTCTGCATTTAGCCAGATGTAAACATCCGACAAGCTATCGGCGGCTCGCCACGCTTCAAGCTCCAAAAACGGTGCGTGCATTTGCCCTTGAATCGGCCAAAGCACGTCAAAGAAGGAAATCATCATCATCATCTCCCAAATGTCTAAATTAGCTCGTCCCGTAGCTTCTTTGAGCGCCCTTGTTCTTTTGAGTGCAACTTTGATGGGCTGCGCAATGTCGGAAGAACGCCGACAGGCTAATCTGTACCGTGACGCCAACACATGTTCTGATTTCGGCGCACGCTATGGCTCTCCCGAACACACTCAGTGCATGCTTATTCAGCAGCAACGGCGTGATGCAAAACACATGGACTCCTTGGAAAGGACACGCCTTACGCAGGAAATCGCGCAGAATGCACAAGAGATGTACGACAATAACCGTGATCGTTGATTTGATTTACTTACGACTAGAAAGAACGCACATGCGCATTCCTGCTATCGCCCTTTTCTTGCTTTTTTCGAGCCTTCAATCCCAAGCATCCTCAAGCGGTGCTCAGGCAGATTTCGCAAGTGACGTTACAGAAGCGTGTGCTGCCGGCAGTGGGCTGGAACAAGCTCGGCTGGCGAGTATCCTGTGGTTCGACGACACTTTGAACATGGTTGCGACTCTAGTCAGCGGTTTGTACCCGCAACCCTTCATGAAAGGAGCCAGTGGCAAGGTGCTCTGCATTTACGACAAGGCGACTGGGCAAACCTGGTTCAATGAAGCGGAAGGTTGGGACGCGCCATTTCTTAGCCAGTAATCTGGTGCCGTTAAAATTCGCTAACTATCTCTTTTGGCAGGTTAACAACGCTGCGCTAGATCGTATCCATTCAGATGGCCCGTGCTGTACTTGCGCTGGAGTTCACGCGCCCTGCTCCTGACTTGGTTGGGCGGGGCGACACTGTCACTAAGTAAGCACGCTAACTGCCGACTAGCGTTCGGTTCAGCTGGAGTGTCGCCAAATACAAACATTGAAGGAGCCCCTTTGAAACTTCTAGCCGCCGCACTTTTTTCCCTCTTTGCCCTGCCAGCCTATGCGGCTGGACTTACAACCGAATACACTCGCAATGATCCACAACAAGATTGCGACACGTTTGATGGATCAGGATCTGGCGAGGGTGAATGGTCCGATATGGTTTGTCCGGGAGTGATGGGATACCCCTATTACATCATCAGCACCGATGGCCGGGAGGCAGTAACCTATGGCTATGCCGAGCGGTCGGGAATGCCAACGTTTGGAGCCTTCAACTATGCCCATTCGACTGTTGAGTGGCGGATGGCACGGCAAGGCCGAAAAACAATTCCCGTTGCAGCGATACAGCGGTTCTACCTGGCTGATGTGAATGGGGAGTGGTCAACCCAGATTCTGGTAGTGTCGAAGGTAGGACAACCAAACGGCGGCGGTGCTTGCGTCGTCGGCTATGTTTCGGCCAATTAAGGTGCAAGCGCCAACCGCCGCGCTCGAGAGCTCTCTGACACTGCAGCTAGCTTCAGGTGTGGACGAGATCGTCCATCAGTCGAGCGGAAAATTCGACAGCACGTACCGCAGTAGTGAGACTGCGTAAGATAGCTCGCGAAGAAGCGAAGGGCGGTCCAACCAGCCGTCAACATATCTCCGGAGCGACTTGCAGGCACTTGCCTATCGAAACACCACTTGTGCATTCTGGATCGCACTTGAACCCAGCGCCAACCCTCAAACTAGGAATTGCACAGTCCAAATTCAGAAGACAGTGATGAAAACATTCGGCGGCCCAAAGAGATCACACCCTCGGGTGTCTGCAGCGACGAGCACAATGGTTGCTCCCAGAACGCTGCTACCACTGCGGGGATACCTCTTCCGCCTCTTTATAATGGAGTGCACTCATATCTCCGGACATCCGGCGGTTGGTTTAAGCACTGAGGCGTATGAACTCGCGTGGTGAGCCTCCGCGGTATCCGGCTCATCAATCACACCTTCGGCTTCAACGAGAACAATATCGACCATTGCTGCGGTGCATGAAACAGGCTGATCGATAGATCCTGGAATATATTTATCGGAATGTTCGATCGGGCGGACAAGTTCTAATCAGTGGAACTTGCTATCAGGAAGAAACCGCGCGCAAGATTGGTGCCTCTACGGCAGCTTCTGCGCCGCCAATCGCCCAAACTTCCGCTAGGGTTGAGGCAACCAACTAAACGTGGTGAGTGCAGCAGACATGTCTTCCACTGTCTACCCAGAGGCGCAGACCCTTGTTGTTGTTGAAGAGCATTTCGGCCACACCATCACAGACCCTTACCGCTGGCTCGAAAACGAAATCCACAGCGACGCTCGGGTTGCCCAGTGGGTCGAGGCGCAGAACGCCCTAACCCGGAGTTACCTTGCCGGCCTCCCTGGCCGCGATATCTTTGCCCAGCGCATGGCGGCACTGATCAACTACGAGCGGCTCTCTACGCCTGTCAAGCGCGGGAACCGCTACTTCTTCACACGCAATTCAGGTCTGGAAAACCAATCGATACTCTCGATGCGGGAGGGCCTGCATGGCCCAATCCGTCCGCTAATCAATCCCAATGATTGGTCCTCCGACAGCGGCGATGCACTGGCTGAATGGGCAGTGTCAGATGATGGCGCGCTCATCGCCTATGGTGTGCAGCAGGGCGGCACGGACTGGCGCACCATTCGCGTGCTTAACGTTGAGACCGGCACTGCACACGATGACGCCGTTGCTTGGGTACGCTATACCGAGATAGCCTGGGCACCCGATGGTTCAGGATTTTTCTACTCCAGGTTTCCCGAAGCCGACGCAGCGAACGCTCAAGCTGGCGTCACTAATCACGCTGTGTATTTCCACAGACTGGGCACACTGCAATGCGAGGATCTGCGGATCTACGTAGATGTGGAGCGACCCGCCAATTTAGCCTTAGTCGGAAGGGTTGCGGGTGGGCGTTACCTTGTCATCTATTCGACCCCCGGTGCCGGCTCCAATGGGCTAGCGGTAGTGGATCTTCACAGTTCCGACCGTGCCGCCAAGGTGCTAGTCGACAACTTTACTGCATCTTGGACGGTGTTCGGCGAGGACGGCAGCCTGCTCTATTGTACAACTGATCGTGATGCTGAACGGGGCAAGATTGTCGTGTTTGATCTAGCTGAGCCCAACCCCCAGCCGGCCGACCTAGTGCGCGAGCAAGACGCCGTCCTGCTCCATGCTGCGTTTGTCGGTGGAATCTTGCTAACGGCCTATCTTGTCGATGCTAAGACCGAGCTGCGGCGCTTTACCAAGGATAGCGCGCCGCTTGGTGTGTTGGAGCTGCCTGGCATCAGGACCGCCGCAGATTTCCAGGGCAGTTCGGCTGACCCTGAAGCTTTCTTCATGTTCACCAGTTTCGATACGCCAACGACGATCTATCGCTACGACGCCGCAGCCAACCGCTACAGCGTTTGGGCCGAATCGAAGACGTCTACCAGTCGCAAAAAGTTAATGGTCGAGCAGCGATTCTATTCCTCTAAAGATGGGACGCGCGTGCCGTTGTTCATCATCCGTAAGCGGGACGTTGCGGTGGCGGCCCCCACAATGCTCTACGGATATGGTGGTTTCGGCATTCCCATAGTGCCCTTTTACAATCCCCTGCAGATGGCCTGGGTGGAGCAGGGCGGCGTGCTTGCCATCGCTAATATTCGGGGCGGCGGCGAATATGGCACTGGCTGGCACAAGGCGGGGCAGTTCGAAAAGCGCCAGAATGCTTACGATGATTTTATCGCCGCCGGCGAATTCCTTAAGGCAGAAAGATTCACCACCGCAGACGGCCTTGTTATCCAAGGCGAGTCTAATGGGGGCTTGCTGGTGGGCGTAGTGACAAATCAGCGGCCAGACCTGTTTGCGGCTGCGCTGCCAGGCGTCGGCGTTATGGACATGCTGCGCTTCCACAAATTCACTGCCGGGGCCTTTTGGATGGGCGATTTTGGCAATCCGGACGACGAGACCCATTTCAATACAATTCTAGCCTACTCGCCTTACCACAACATCCAGCCAGGCAAGCCCTATCCAGCAATCTTGGCAACGACCGCTGACAGCGACGATCGCGTGGTGCCCGCGCATAGCTTCAAGTATGTCGCCGCGCTGCAGGCGGCGGATCTGGGAGACCGGCCGCGTCTCATTCGGGTCGAGACAAGGGCCGGCCATGGCGCTGGCATGCCGCTCGACAAGGTCGTTGCGCTTTACGCCGATCAGTGGGCCTTTGCTGCTCATTGGACAGGGTTGGCCATCAAGGATTTGCCGGGGCCCATATGACTTGCCCGTAACTATGCAACTATTCAACGGCTGCACCGAGATAAGATCTCCAACTTGGCTGCCACAGTTGGCGCGGTTTCATTGGAGTTGTGGGAGTGACCGGTGTGGATCGGGAAGCCAATGGCGCTTGATATCGTCAACCTTGGCCCGGGTTCTTGCAAAACACGCAAATACGAGCACCACTGATAAAAGCCGAGCTATGCGCGACCTCACTCGCTCGCCCAGCGGTGAAGATCGAATTTTCCAAAATTCTTCGATAAGCGAGGCACCGCTCCGATCCGGAGTGGTGCTGATGCTTTAACGCGCAGAGGGTAAGAAACGTTGGTTGCGATTTGGGCGCGCACCAGTGCTGGAGACCTTGTTCGCGTTCCAATGAACAAGCGAGTCCCCGTACGTAACCTAGGCGAAGCAAAACGATCCTGAGCAGCTAGGCGCAGAGGTACAATTGGCTCGACTGCAGGGTGCATACGGTCAGCCTCACTTCTGTAAGGTTCGGCTACAAACCTAAAGCCCTGATGCTCTCTTCTGAAAGGCAGCGGATAGAGAGTAGTTTTCCAAAGCTTCAATCTCTCCAGAAGCGATCGACCCGCAAGATCTGCACACAGGCAGCAGCTTGTGCACCGCGCTAAGCGCAACGGCACGCTAATTTTGACATCGAGAAGGGGACCTCAGTCAGGCTTTCGAGTTCGACACCCAGGCTTTTGGTTCAACTGCCTCTCACCCCAATCTTCACCTAAAGAGGACAGAAATGAACAATGAAGTCTCAACATCAGCGATTCATTCCGCTCCCAGCAGCCTAACAACATCCGAGCATATGGGACCCGGCGCAGATCTGATCGTTTTCAATGCTCGTATCTTCACTGGTAATCTTGCTCAGCCAGAAGTCTCCGCCTTTGCCGTGAAGAATAGCAGGATCTATTCGGTTGGTAGTAACGACGACATTCTGGACCTAAAAGGTCCCAGTACCCGGATCATAGATGCAGGCGGTCGACGACTGATTCCAGGCATAAATGATGCACATACGCACCTCCTGAATGAAGCCAACTACACCTTCAATGTGAGATGGGACGGTGTGCCTACGCTTCGTAGGGCGTTGACTATGCTTGGAGAGCAGGCAAGGCGGACGCCCGACGGGCACTGGGTGAAAGTGATGGGTGGCTGGTCTCCTTATCAATTTGAGGAGAAACGCTTTCCGACTATGGATGAGTTGCGAGAAGCTGTTCCTAACCGCCCGTTGCACGTTCAATACGCTTACAATCGTGTTTTCATGAACGAGATGGCGATGAAGGCTGTTGGAGTGGGGACCGACAAGTTCTCGGACATTCGGGGCATAGAGTTCGAGAAGAGTGACGAAGGCGCTTATACAGGCGTCATCTTTGGAAACACCTTTGGCTTTCTCGCACTGGAGACGCTGATGCCACAGCCCTCTTTTGACGAGCGAGTGAGCTCTTTGATCCAAACGGTACACGGGCTTAATCGTTTCGGCATTACCTCCGTGTTCGATTGCGGAAGTAGGGGTTATCCCGACGCCCATGTCACCGCAGAAATGCTCATGCGCGAAAACCGGTTCAACCTCCGGATGTCCTTCGTTGATATGCAGTTCGGCAGTGAGAGCATGGTCGATGCGGAGATTAAGGCGATTACCACAGCTTCGCCAATGAGCCCAGGACAAAACCTGAACCCGTCCATGGCACACGGTCACGTGTTTCGAGGCGTTAAAGCTCTCGATGTTGAGGTGCATGATCATGAAAACTTCGACCGCCCAGCCGTTATTCTCGATCCTGAGCGCATTCATCGGCACGTTGAGCAGGACATAGCGAAGTTAGTTCGGCGTCGGATCCCGTTCCGTATGCACATTAGTTACAATGAGAACATCACGCCGTTCCTCGACGCGTTGGAGAAGATGAACCAGACCGTTCCTCTCGATGGCTTGAAATGGAGCATCGAACACGCGGAGACGATCACCGAGGAAAACATCCTCAGGGTCAAGGCACTTGGCGGCGGCATTGCCCTTGATCCTAAAATGGCGCTGCACGGCGATGCCTTCATAACGACCTACAGCCGTGAGAAGGCGCTCGACACGCCACGCTTGCGCGCGCTCGTCGATAGCGGAATTCCGTTGGCCATGACCACCGATGCGTTCCGTGCCACCACGTTCAATCCGTGGGTTGCAATCAGCTGGATGGTCACAGGAAAATCTGTCTCCGGCAACGAGGTGCTTGCCAAGCATAATCATCTCTCCCGCACGGAAGCGCTAAACCTTTTTACAAAGGGTGCCGCGTGGTTCACCGATGCGCAGGCTGAGCTTGGCCGAATTGCCCCGGGGAACCTAGCCGACTTCGCCATCCTTGACCGGGATTACTTGAACGTGCCGGAAGAGGAGATCAAACACGTGACTTCCGTCTTAACAGCATTGGATGGCAGAGTGGTTTTCGGAGCTGGAGATTACAGCTCGCTGGCACCAAGCTTGCCTGAAATTCTTCCACATTGGTCACCCATCAAGTACTATGGTGGCTACTATGGCTTCCAGTGACGCGAAAGAGAAACTTGGCCGTCCGTCAGGCTGCTAAATACAAATGAGCTATGATAAATAGAGAAGAGGAGACTAGCTTATGACCCAGCATGGTTTTCCATCATTTCGTCAGTATTCCAGCGACGGCGAACTAGCGTCCTATGTTCGAGTGAGGAAAAGCGCGGGCGGGGTACTCGACATGGTTGAAACCGCCAGTCCCGCTCGAGACATATCGCGGCCCGCTGTGCCCGACCTAGTCCTGCATTTTTGCCAGTTGCCAAGGATTCGCGTGCGGGGTAACTCCGGTGGTGGAGTATTCGACGCTGTTAATGAAAAAGGAGATTTTTTTCTAGATGCGCCGAATTTTGCTGTTTCGGTAAAAGTGCACGCTTTCCACCAAATTCGCAGTTTGTCGTTCGCAGCCACACAATGGGAAAGCTTGTTCGAAGAAGCATCTGTTGGAGGTATTTCGATTGACGACCTTCGTCTCTTCAGAGGGCCATTTCAAGCTCCGGTCCTCCAATCCGCTCTTCGGAAACTATGGACAATCTCTGAGGAAGAAGGTGGGGCGTCTCGGCTCCTCGCACGGGCTGCCGGTTGCGAGATCCTTGCCGAGTTGTGTCGGTTGAGTGGTGCATCGTTCGCACAGTCTAGTGGTGGCCTGGCGCCCTGGGCCGAACGGCGATGCCGAGAACTCATGCATACGCGGCTATCGGAAGATATCAGCCTTGATGAGCTAGCATCCGAGGCGAGGCTCTCGCCCTTTCACTTTGCCCGTATGTTCAAGCAGAGCGTCGGTGTGCCACCACGAGTTTATCTGACTCGGCTAAGGGTGGAAAAAGCTTGCGAACTGCTCGAACAGACGGATCTTCCAATCACTGAGATCGCGTTGGAGGTCGGGTATTCTTCAAATCAGGTTCTGGCCCGGGTATTTACAAAGCACGTGAAGATGAGCCCTAGTGATTATCGTCGAGCTATGCGTGACCCCAATCGCACCCCCAGCGTTTATAACTGATGTTAACTGACCAACTCACATAGGACCATCTGTTGTTCGGCGGGCAGACATAGCCACCTAGATGTTCTCGTCCAGTTTATGATTGGCTGTTCGGGCTCAACAGTTCAGGTCGTAAGGACTTTGTATTATGGAGCGAGCTTTCTCAGCAGCCACCCCTACGACTGCATATCAAATTTATGCGCTCGGCTGCGCATTTGCGGACCAGCAACCTAAAAGGATGGCCTAATCGCTCCTAGTGCACGAGACTTTGGACCAGCATCAGACAACTACTAAGGTCATTGCAGCCATTCCCTGTCGAACGATGACTACCGTAGCCGCCAACTGAGTTGCCAACCGCACACTAGCAAGATCAACGCAGAGGAGACTAGCAAATGACATTGCCTGCTTATACATCTTCTGACGAATGGTTTGGCCATGGGGAACTGGCGTCTTATATTCGAGTAAGGAAAAGCGCGGGCGGAGCGCTTGAAATGGTTGAGACAGCTAGTCCTGCTCGGGACATATCGCGGCCGGCTGTTCCCGATTTAATCCTGCATCAAGCCTTGCAGGGGGGAGTCCGCGCTCGAGGCGACTCGGGCGGCGGAGTCTTCGACGCGATGAGCGAGAAAGGAATCTTCTACCTTGATGCGCCGAATTTTTCCGTCTCAGTAAAGGTACATGCTTTTCATAGGATGCGCAGCTTGGCTTTCCCCGCTGCGCAATGGCAAAGCTTGTTTGAAGAAGCATCTGTTGCAGGAGGCTCGGTTGACGACCTTCGTCTCTTCAGAGGGCCGTTTCAAACTCCAGTGCTCCATTCCGCTCTTCGGAAACTATGGGCGATTTCTGAGGAAGAAGGTGGGACGTCTCGGCTCCTTGCACGGGCTGCCGGTTGCGAGATCCTCGCTGAGTTGTCTCGGTTAAGTGGAGCGCCATTCGCACAATCTAGCGGCGGGCTGGCGCCTTGGGCCGAACGGCGATGCCGAGAACTCATGCATACGCGGCTATCAGAAGATATTAGCCTCGATGAGCTGGCATCCGAGGCGAGGCTCTCGCCCTTTCACTTTGCCCGTATGTTCAAGCAGAGCGTCGGTGTGCCACCACGAGTCTACCTGACTCAGCTAAGGATGCAAAAAGCTTGCGAACTGCTCGAACACACGGATCTTCCGATTACTGAAATCGCCCTAGAGGTTGGGTATTCTTCAAATCAGGTTCTGGCCCGGGTTTTTACAAAGCAAGTCAATATGAGCCCCAGTGACTATCGCCGAGCTATGCGCGACCCCACTCGGACTCCCAGTGTTTACAACTGACCAAGCATTATGCGCTAATTGGTGGAACACGGCCACGGTTTTGTCTTTACCGCGGTTGACCTTTATGATGTCACTTGGTCATAATCGATCAAGATGCAATCTATCGCCGAGCTGTTCCGGACATTGCCGGCCGATTGATAAAGCGGGCTGATGTTATGATTGCACAGCTGCGGTCGATCTTCGTCCTTACGGGTGCACTGCAAGGCATGTGGCGACTGTCACACCAGCCGCAAGACTACGCTGGGCATAAATGGTGTATGCCGCTTCGAAAAGCGGCGTTCGACGAACCCATTGCCACCTCCTCTGGGTAAAAGTCACACGACTAGACTTAGGTCGTCCAACACCCGCAAGATCAGCAACGTGGCAGCAGGTCAGGCGCCGTGCGGGGTTCCAAACTCAATTAGTCTGTAACTCCAGCAAGGCTGCGATGCACTAAGTTTTGGGAAAGCTTGGCTCTATGAAGGGATCACAGATGCAACCCCGTAAGGATCTAACCCATCTTTGCTGAGTCGATGCGCGGTTCTTTCCGGGTTGGGAGCACTTGTTGCTGTGATGGCATTGCAGTCTGCAATTTTTTTCAAACTAAACGCAAGGAGACTCTGCTATGGCAACTGTAAAAACCGGCGACGGTACCGTTCTTTTCTACAAAGACTGGGGTCCCAAAGAGGCCCAGCCTATCATGTTCCATCATGGATGGCCGCTCAGTTCAGATGACTGGGATAGTCAGATGCTGTTCTTTTTGTCGCATGGATATCGGGTGATAGCTCATGATCGGCGCGGTCATGGTCAATCGGACCAAACAGACGCTGGCAATGACATGGATACCTATGCCGCGGACGTCACGGCGCTAGTAGAGGCTCTTGATCTACGAAACGTAATTCATATCGGGCATTCGACTGGCGGCGGAGAGGCGCTGCGATACGCAGCCCGCGCCGATCGCAGACGCGTCGCTAAGCTCGTGCTGATCGGGGCGGTGCCGCCGGTGATGGTTAGATCTGAGAAAAACCCAGGCGGAATACCAATGGAGGTATTCGATGGCTTCCGCGCTGCGTTAGTAGCAAGCAGGGCGCAATTCTTTCTCGATATCGCGAGCGGGCCATTCTATGGTTTCAATCGGGACCAAGCTGCTGTCAGTCAAGGGCTTGTCCAAAATTGGTGGCGTCAGGGAATGGCGGGGGGTGCCAAAGCCCATTACGATTGTATCGCTGCGTTTTCTGAAACTGATTTTACCGAGGATCTCGCTGTAGTGGGAGTACCCGTGCTCTTTTTGCACGGTGAAGATGATCAGGTGGTGCCCATAGGCAATTCCGCGCACAAAGCAGTTATGCTTGTACGAGACGGTACGCTAAAAACCTACCCCGGACTATCGCATGGTCTCTTCGCGACACACCCCGATGTTATCAATCCGGATCTGCTTTCCTTTGTCTTAAGGTAAGTCAGGGTGGTCCACCTAGAGCGTCGCAGTGCTTGATAACTCTAGCTGTCACCGACACGGATGTTTGCATTAGAAGTCCTAGGACCTCGCGCAGCGCCGGGACTGCGAACAGCTGCGCCCGGTTTAAATGCGAGTAGGCCCCAAGCGCAAAGCGATGAACATGTTCAGCTGGTAGCATAAACTGCAATTTAAGTCCGAGCTATCAGCCCAGCGTTGAAATCTGGGCGCGAATCCGCTGTCGTTTTCACAGGCGACACCGTGAAGTCTGAACTAGTGACAAGTAGAACACGGAGAGCAATAATGACCACACTATATTACGCTTCAGGTGCGTGTTCGCTCGCTCCGCACATTGCTTTGGAATGGATAGGCAAGCCGTACAACGCAGTCCGTGTCGAATTCGGTTCCAAAGAGCTTGTCACGGTGAACCCCTCGGGTGCTGTACCGGCGCTTCGGGAGGACAATGGCTGGCTGTTGACGCAAGCGGGTGCGATCCTCGACTACCTTGCGCAAAAGCATCCAGAGGCCAGGCTGTCTGGCGGTAATGAGCTGCGAGCCAAAGCAGAGGCGCATCGCTGGTCCGCCTTCTTCACCTCTGACCTTCATGCAGCCTTTTGGCCAATTTTCATGCCATTTCGCTACACTACCGACCAAAGCGCTGCGGCAAAACAGGCAGTGGTCGAAGCGGGTCAAAAGCTGGTTGCGAAACAGCTCGGCGTTTTAAACCGCCACGTTGAAGGGCGCGAATATATCCTTGATGGAGGACGCTCCGTGCTTGATGCGTATTCGTTTCCGATGATGAGATGGGCCATAAAGCTTATGCCCAGCGGCTTGCAATGCTTCGAAAACGTGCAGGTGCTGCATGACAGGCTGGCTGCTGATCCTGCCGTGCAAAAGGTTCTCGCACGCGAGGCGGTTGGTTGAGCTGGAAAGGCATAGCACCAATGACAAGCGGCATTCATCATTTCACCGGTATCACAGCCAATGTGCAGGCGAACGTCGACTTTTATGTCGGCTTTCTTGGTCTCAGGCTCGTAAAACGAACCGGAGGGTTTGCAGACGCCGAGCAGTTGCATCTTATCTATGGAGATGGGCTCGGCAGTCCGGGCACTTTGCTGACTTTTCTCGTCTGGGAAGCTGCTGGCCGTGGTCGCACCGGCATCGGACAGGTCTCGGAAGTTGCGCTCGCCGTATCACCGACTTCGCTTGGCAACTGGTTAACCAGGGCCCTCTCGGCGAACATACCCTTTGAAGCACCCTCTCAAGAGTTCGGGGAGTCTGTCCTTCGAATGAGGGACCCAGACGGGCTCATCATCAAACTTGTCGGCGTTGACCTACCGACGCCTGCTCCGCTTGCGACCGCACCGACGCGGCTGCGGGGGGTCACACTTCTGACTGATAGGGCGATCGAGACCGCTAGCTTCGTTACACGCTTTGGGTATACAACTGGTAGGCGGGTCGGCCTTACACAGCGTATGGTATCTGAAACTGACGTCGTAGATGTCAGAGAAGTGTCAGGTTTCCTGCCGTCAGTGGCTGGTGCAGGGGTGCCTGACCATGTTGCGTTTCGTGCACGCGACATCGATGAGGTTCAAGCGATGCGCCTATCGCTAGAAGACTATGGGCCAACCGAGGTCCACGACCGCAAATATTTCCTCTCGCTCTACGTCCGTGATCCTGCCGGTATACTCATGGAGGTCGCCACTGAGGGACCTGGCATGAGTATTGATGAGTCGACGGATAAATTGGGGCAAACGCTGTTCATGCCGCCGAAAGTCACCGACCGTCTTCAAGATCTAAAGGTGATGCTGCCTCAGTTTGTTCTCCCAGGAGAGGAAAGGTTTCCTGTTCGGGACCTGCCATTCATTCATCGTTTTAATCGACCTGAGAAACCTGATGGAATGACCCTAGTCTTGCTTCACGGCACAGGGGGGAACGAGGCCGATTTGATGCCGATCGCTCGTCGCATCGCACCGCGAGCAACGCTCCTCGGCGTCCGTGGCAGGGCAACCGAGGAAGGTGCGAATCGTTGGTTCCGCCGGATCGATCCAGTCACTTTTGATCAACAGGATATTTACGCCGAAGCTGAGGCTTTCGCAGCCTTTATGGAAGCTGCGGTAACGGGTTATGGGCTCGACTCGGACAAACTGATCTTCATTGGCTACTCCAATGGCGCGAACATGCTGGGAGCCATCATTCAACTTTATCCGGGTGTCGTGCGACGCGCTATTTTGCTGCGCGTCATTCAAGTTCTAGAGAACCCGCCGAATGCTGACCTCTCAGGCACGAGCGTGCTGATGCTTGAGGGACAGGATGATTCCTTAGTTCTGAATGCCGGGAAACTAGCAGATGCACTTTCGACGAAGGGTGGGCACGTCGACTATCGTACGGTACCGTCCGATCATGCTCTGGCATTTGCGGACATCACAGAGTCATCGCGATGGGTTCACGAGCTAACGTAACCCGCAAGGCCTCCGCGCGCGCCTCGCCAATGGGGGGAGAATCCATTGTCAGCACTCAGGCGCGGATCTCAATCGGCCACATACGTGTCCTCTCAGCGCGTCCGGACATACACACAGCAGCTCTCGCCCCCTTTGACATGCAGGTGTTCTGCGCCGAGAACATGCGCCAGTGTGCCGGCTCCGGTACCGCCAGCCAAGTCACGGCAGCCAATGATCTGGTTGCCGTGCTTAGCCAAGTCAACCGCCGCGTCCAGAGGGGGATCACCCTGGAACGATCGCGCCGACAGCTGGTCAGTCAATGGGAGCGCGGGCGATTGCGAGAAATATGTTTTGACAAGGCGCGCTCAGCTGATCCGCAAAAGCGTGCCCGCCGGATAGCTACCACCACAAGCTGGGGCTAAAGCCATGCCGTGCTCGTGGTCAAAACCAGCCCGGGCGATCATGTGCTCGACAATCTCAGCAACCAGGTCAAAACCCTGCGCGCCTCTAGTTATAACATCATCTTCATGTCCTCGTCTGACCCAACCGCTGGGTGGCGGGTTAAGCTTGCTGGAGGCCCAAAGGCCTGGATGCATCCTAGCCACAGGTCATTTACCTATGAGCTGGACTTCCGGGGCCAACAACAACCGACATCGCCCCGCGTCTCGAAGCTCATGAAGCGTGCTTTGCGTCTTGGGATTAGACTATCGAGGACCTTAACGCCAAGTCGACAACATTCAGGCCGTCTAGCTCCACAGCATAACGGCTTCAGTTTTCATCGTGATTAGCCGTTAGCGATACGACCGAGGGTCTGGATAAACGATGTCTGCGGATAGACGTTGTCCATCTTGGCTTACTACCAAATATAGAATTACAGTAACTGAATAATATTTCGGCGAACCTTCTGGGATGGGGGCGATCGACTGGACAGTATAGCATAAAGTCGTCCCGTCTAAACTGGCGCGAAGGAGAGGACGCACGGGTACAGATGATTGTCCATAATGCAGCTAGCTCTCTCTAAAGCTTGTCCACGGTATATATCGCGCTCACCCCCCCCACATCGTTCTTGGTAATCTCGAGCAACATAAGCTTGGCGGTTCTTTGAAGAAGACGCTCCGCATCGGCAGAAGTGAGGCTCGGGTCCAGCCCATTTGTTCGCCTGCCTTTTGTCAGTTGTGACATCGACTAGAACCAGGCCCAGCGGAAAACCAATCAAGACAGCAATATCGGTACTTCTCCGGCAAGTCTCGCGCCGCCCAGCAAGAATAATCCGGTTAGGTTTCAGCATCGATACAGCTGAGACTAATGCAAAAGGGATATTGAAGATGGAGAATGCGTCAGAGATTTTGCAGTCGGATTATGATGTAGGCCCTTCGGCAGCTGAGTATTATGATCAACTCGTTGAACGATTTGACTCAATCCGGAAACAGGAAGACATACAGCTCATCGGAGAGATCATCGTTCTCTCGCGTTCTGAATACTCTAGTGTTGGCGTGTCACTGACTGTCCTAGACCTTGAGTCAAACGGCCGGTTTGAACTCGAGTTTACCGGCGAGGGACTCCAGATTGCACTTGTTCTTGAAAGTGTAGGCGGACGCCTATTTGCCTCTTCTTCTGGATCATCTCATTGCGTTGAGCATGATTTCTTTGGCGCCTCTGCAATAGTTGTAGGTGGTCATGGTGCGCCGGCCTCACTGTCGGGCAAGGATGTTAGCCTTCTAAAGTGCCTTGTCCTGTCCATTGCGATAAACGATGTCTGCGAAAACGCTGAGCTCTTAGCGCATGTGTCGCAGCTGAAATCCGCTGTTCGCCTCGCATCGCCTGCATTGCTCAAGCTAGCGAAAGTTACAGAACAAGTCTGCCGCGCTGGGGCAAGCTCGGGTTCGGATGAAGTGATTGCCGAGCTCCTTCAGAACATTGTTGTGGCACCTGTGGTAGGTACGCGTGCCGGCGGTCTGGCGCCCTGGCAAACGAGAAAACTTCGAACATATCTACACGAAAATCTGTCGCGTTCAGTGCTTTTAAAAGAACTCGCTAAAGAAACCCGACTTTCGCAGTCCCATTTCTGCCGCGCATTCCGAAGCACGTTCGGATTTGCACCTCACCAATGGGTGCTTATGGCCCGGTGTCGGCAAGCCAAAGTGCTTCTGCTTGATCGGAGCCGCAGCCTTGTCGAGATCGCCTTAGACGTCGGGTTTAGTGATCAATCGCATTTCACGCGTGCTTTTGGTCGCCTTATGGGTGTGCAGCCTGGCGTCTGGCGCCGTGCTCACGCAACCTGGTGAGGGAGCTCCATGATAAACGATCAAGATCAGCTCAGCGCGACGCTGCTCGCCACTGCTCTGTCAGTTCTCCTGCTTATAGGAGGTGAGTTGGATAACACCAGTCCTCAAATTTGCCCCATGCAAGATCAAGAGCAGGAAATAGAAGAAGATTTTGACTATGATCTAATGAAACAGCAGAATAAGGGAGCAACCATTTCCTTAATCCGGTTACCTTTGGAATACGAGGCTCAAATTGAAACGGAGAAGAACGGTGAAATAAAGATGTGCTATAGTTCAAAATTGCATAAGCCCGGATAATCCGGGCTTTTTTATTTTTATGTGTTGGTAAGATTGTCCAATAATTTTTGTGGTGCGAGTTTTATCCTAAGAAAATCATCAATAGTGGTGATTTTAGACTTAGGAGATAACAATGAACATTTTTCACACACTGGTTCTCGGCGCTACGGCTACCGTTGCCCTTGCGCTACCCGCCCAAGGGTACTGGGATGCCTTTCAGCAGGACAACATCGTTGACCGGCATCCACAGGTGATTGTGGACGCACTTGCAGCGCGCGGTATCAAGGTCGAACGTCTAGAAGAGGTGAATGACTTGGTTCTGGCTTTTGTTGTTGAGGATGACGGTAGTACCTCGCTAAAATACTTTGACCCGCGTCAGAACTATCGCCAAGTCCCCGTTGCAAAACCCAAAGCTGACGCTCCACGTGTTGGGACACAAGTTGATGTTGTCACCACACAGTCGCCAGCAGCAATCAGCCGCTGGTCAGATGAACCTGTCCAATCCCTGACTGAAAGCGACGATGATGACGATGAAAATGATTCGGACACATCCGTAGGCGCGACGGGCTAAAAGGGCGAGCGGTGGATGACCACTGATAGGATGGCCTGGGGTCCTTGTGAGCGCAGGCTGTCCATAAAGCTATGTTGATTTTTGAAATGACATATTCCGCTTGTTGGCGCGTCTATCACTATGGAGCGCGACGTTCGGCAGAAAAGCCAGGAGAGAACCATGGTTGTTGAGTTCGGAATAGACACTTTTGGTGATCTGCCGCGCGGCAGCGACGGGAAGGTAGTGTCTCACGCGCAGGCAATTCGTGCGACAGTTGAGGAGGCAGTAGTGGCCGACCAGGTCAGCCTGGATGTGGTCGCGCTCGGTGAGCATCATCGGCCAGAGTATTCTATCTCTAGCCCAGAAACCGTTCTCGCCGGCATCGCAACAAGAACTTCCCGAATTCGTCTGGCTTCGGGCGTGACGGTCTTAAGTTCGGACGATCCGGTCAGGGTGTTTCAGCGCTTTGCCACCGTTGATGCGCTATCAAACGGGAGGGCCGAGGTCATACTCGGTCGGGGTTCCTTCACCGAGTCCTTCCCCTTGTTCGGCTTTGACCTCAAAAACTACGATATCCTGTTTGAGGAGAAGATCGACCTCTTCCATAAGCTTCTCGACGAAAAGCCCGTGACCTGGACTGGAAAAACCCGGGCCGCTTTGGAGCAGGCGGACGTATTCCCGAAAACCGAGTCCGGTCGACTAACGACCTGGGTGGGTGTGGGTGGTTCGCCGCAGTCTGTTATTCGCACTGCTCGCTACGGCCTTGGGCTAATGCTTGCCATCATTAGTGGGCAGCCCGCACGCTTCGCGCCGTATGTGGACCTTTATCGCCGAGCCAGTGATCAGTTTGGCACCACCGCGCTCCCTGTGGGAATGCATTCGCCAGGGTTCATCGCTGATACGGACGAGAAGGCCAAGGAGCTGTTCTATCCTGGATACAAGGAGATCCGCGATCGGATAGGCGCGCTAAGGGGATGGCCGGCGCTTCGTCGAGAGGAGTTTGACGCTGATGTGGAGTTCGGGTCTCTTTACGTCGGCTCGCCGGAGACCGTGGCGCGCAAAATGGCCAAAGCCATAAGAGCACTCGACGTCGGCCGCTTCGACCTCATCTATTCTACCGCCGGAACAGTAGCAGCAAGTGAGCGTCTGCGGGCAGTCGAGCTCTACGGCACTCAAGTTGCGCCCATGGTTCGGGACATCCTTGCGGATAAGAAAACCGGGTCGGAGGTGTAGGGATGGCTGCCCAGTTGCGTATTGTAGGTATTTTGGGAGCAGGCAAGGTTGGCACCGTTCTGGCGAGACTTGCAATCGCTGCCGGATACGAGGTCCTCATAGCCGGCTCAGGTGATCCGGGTAAGATAGAGCTGACCATAGATGTGCTTGCTCCTGGAGCTGTTGCGGTGTGGCCCACACAGGCCGCTCGTCGGGCGGATATTGTGATACTTGCCTTGCCTCTAAGCAAATATCAGAAACTTCCCGTTGCGGACTTCGCCGGTAAGCTGGTGATTGATGCAATGAACTACTGGTGGGAAACAGATGGTGAAAGGGATGACTTGGCCGACCCTGAGATCTCCACCAGCAACGTTATTCAAGAATTCCTTCCTTTGTCCCACGTGGTTAAGGCTTTTAATCACATGGGTTACCATGATCTTGACGAACTAGCTCAAGGGGCTGGAGTGCTGGGGCGTAAGGCAATTGCTGTCGCTGGCAACAACTCGATAGCGCTAGCTACTGTGTCAGACTTCGTTGACTCCCTCGGTTTTGATCCTGTGATAGCAGGATCTTTTAGCGATAGTGTCAAGCTGCAACCAGGCCGAGCAGCCTTTGGAGCGAGTGTCTCGGCTGCCGACCTCAAGGAGCTTCTGCGGTAAGGGCGTGCAGAAGCCATGTGATGGTCGTGTCTGCAGGTTGATAGCGGATCAGGGACCAGCGCTTGGCAAACAGCAAAATCATATAGTAGCTTGTCGATGGGCTTAGTCCCGGTCTAGAGCACGGAAAAACTTCACGATCAAAGGTGAACGTCGCGGACAAGGCCGTTCTTGCCGATAACGGCCTAGCGCATGAGCGTTGAAAGTGAGCGCCGTAAGGTCTCACCGCACCATGGAAAGAATGACGGCAGTCTACGCCTACCCATTCCGCCCGTTGCGCGCGGGTGAAGAGGCTGCCACTTCGGCAGCGGAGACCCAGCTTGCTATGAGCCTAATCACCGGTCGCATCTGCATCGACATACAGCCGCAGAAGGAATCCTTTGGGACAGTGGCGCCAAGCCCGTTTAACCGGATGCCTTCCAGAAGCCTTCTTGACCAAGATCGCTCCTTCATGGCTCTGCAGGCCCACGAAACAGCGGTTGGCCCGCTTCGAAGCGTCTCGTTAGCACCGCGTTTATCTGTTTCTTTAAGCTGGGTCGGCAGGCTGGCGCCACTTTGCAGATAGTGCCTTTGGGTAGCGGATCTTTCACGACCGGTTGGCGGCACGAGTTGAATAAGCGCAAGGTCCTACCGTGGCAAAAGCTCAGGAGCGGACTCGAATGTGCGACTAGTCTTCGGTAACTCCCGGCCTTCAAGGTTCCTGAGCCGAGTGGCTACGGACTGAAGGCCACCTACGAAAAAAAGACCCCGGTAGTACCAAGCTTTACCCGACGTCGCGCAGCATCCTGTGTATCGCCATAGCGATCTATGGCCCATGAGATGGCCAGCACCAGTTCGAAAACTTCATCAGCACCTATATCGGCAGCAGCCTGTCCCATCGATTTTGCCGCACTCAGCAATCGATCGGTTTCTTCTATCAGAGGACGGCATGAATCGTTCAAAGAGCGCGACGGCTCAGCATGTGCCGCAGCAAGGCAGTACGGTAGGTCGTGCCAGATCCGAAGCCTCCATGCGAGCCTACTCAGCCACTCGGCAAGAGCTGTTCCAGGTTCCAGCATTTTTGAAAGAGTTCTGCCCTCAAGCAAGGCATCGTCAAAGCCAGATTTGATTATCGCTGCTAAGAGATCATCTCGGGTCGGGAAATTGCGATACAGGGTCGCGTTGCCAACTTGGGCACGCACTGCAATGCAATCTAACGGGGCCATCACCCCTTGGACATCAAAGATTTGCCGAGCTGCGGCTAGAATGGCCTCTCGGTTTCGCAAAGCATCGTTGCGCGGTTTGCGGGCTTTTAAGGGCTCCGCTCTTGAGCTTACAACAGGTGCCCTACGAGACATTCTTCCTCCACTTGCACAAACGGGGTGGCTCCCCATATTTACCGTTATGGGGGCTATCCCCAGTTAAGTAGGACCTTGAAATGGAAAAGTCACTTGGTGGTCGCACAGTTTTCATTACAGGCGCGAACGGAGGCCTTGGCGAGCAGTTTGTAATTCAGGCATTGGAGCGCGGGGCGCGTAAGGTATATGCGGCAGCAAGAACGCCCCGCGGCTGGATTGATGACCGTATCCAATCTCTTACGCTGGACATTACTGATCCGCAGGCAGTTGCCAATGCCGCTCTCGTCGCTACTGATGTCGATCTGCTTGTCAACAACGCCGCTATTGCGCCCGCAGGCGACTCTCTCTCCGGGCCTGAGGATGACCTACGGCGGATCTTCGAAACAAATCTTTTTGGCAACTTGCGTGTCGCCAATGCATTCGTGCCTGTGTTGAGCACGCACGGCGGCGGGACTATTCTAAATGTTTTGTCGGCGGCGTCCTGGATTGGTCTTGGAACCGGATATTCAGTCTCGAAGGCGGCTATGTGGTCGGCAACCAACGGCTTGCGGTTCCAGTTGCAATCCCAGAATGTTCAGGTGATCGGGCTATTGGTCGGCATGATTGACACACCAATGTCGGCATGATGGGACGTTCCAAAAGTGACCGCCGCCAGCGTAGTTTCCCAGGCTTACGATGGCGTTGCTGACGGTGCCCTTGAAATACTGGCCGACGAACCAACACGAGGGCTTAAGTCCATGCTGAGCCTGAAGGCTGAAGAGCTTTATCCGATGCTCCATCGGCAACTTGAGGGCTTCGAAGGTTGATTGCTACCTTCCCCCTTTTGCAGCTTTAAAGCTCAGTTGCAAGACGCTGCTCGTCAATGACAGTGGGCTTGATGCGCTTCTCTGCACCGGTTTCAGTTTGCGCCAGCAGCAGTGATTCGAGCGGGTAGTGGAAAATTTCGGCCATAAATTTGGTTGGCAGTGGTACAATCTTGCGAATAGCTTTACCGCTAGGTAGGCAGCAAAAACGGGTATGATTATGATTGGGCTGCAGCTGGCTGCTGAGGAGGTCTCAGTGTCACCCATAACCGTTGCCATCTGCATGCATGTGGAACTGCGGTCTAATGGTCTTCACCACTGATGGAATTGGCGGACCGGCCTTCGAGGGCGCTTCGCTACTGCGCTACGCCAACCGGAGTCAGGTGCAGTCTGCAGTCAGGTCTGAGAGTACGCGCCCGCGGCCAACATGCCAAAACCATCGTGCTTACTGGCTGAGCGCTAGTGCCAAGTGCACAAACAATGCTGGGGATCTCGCTCGCGCACTATTCTGAGAAAATCTGGGCTGCTATTTAAGGCTGAGCCGCCTCAGCTCCGCCGGTTGCTCGGGAGATGAGGCTACGCGCGCGGTCTACCTCTACCCAGTTGATCGAGGTGTCACTGCAGACCCCCCCCCACTTCAAACAACGCTAGCTTTTCGCGATTGTTGGTGACGTGCGCAACACGGCAGGTGCTGATCTTTTCGTCCCCAAAACTCATCGAATTTGGAAGCTTGGATTGCTTCCTGTTCTCAGAGGGCCCGCGGTGAGCGTTCCCGTCTCTCTAATATCGACTGGCAGAAGACGCAAGATCGGAACCAGCGCAGCAGCCTGTGCAACGCCGCGCTGCCCCGGGCTGGTATGTTCTTTGTAAGGCGCAGCGATGTTGAAGGCGTCAGACAAACAAGGAGCAAAAAAATGAGCAACTTTCCTTCCGCAGCCGAACTCTTTAGCCGCAGCCTCGATACCTTTCTTGCCAAGGACATGAAAGGTTGGTCGCTGCTCTGCGCCGATAACGTCGTGGCAGAGTTTCCGTTTGCGCCTGACGGCTCACAGCGCCGCCTAGAAGGCCGCGAAGCGCTCTACGAATACCTGCGCAACTACCCAAGCGTCATTAATGTTCGCTCGATCCCACACCGTCGTATCTATTCGACGGATGATCCGAACGTTGTCATCGCGGAATGGAGCTCTTCGGGTGAGGTTCTGACGAACGGCAATCCTTATGAGATGAGCTACGCCACTTTCGTAACCTTCAAAGACGGACTGATAGTCAACTATCGTGAATATTGGGATCCGCTTGCATTTACGTCAGCACTGAGCGGCGAGCAATTTTAAGGCATCGCCGCAGCTTCGTCTACCGCAAGGCACCTACATTTACCCGACGTCAGCAAAATTTCAAATCAAAGGAGACCGAATTGAGCCAACTAAGTAAAATATTGCTATCTGGAAGCGCAGTCGTTGCCGCTTTTATGTTGCTGCCGTCCGCAGCGTTCGCAGAGGTGAAGAACATCGTACTAGTTCATGGCGCGAACGTTGATGGAACTACTTGGCGTGATGTCTATAATCGACTTACAGCCGAGGATTATATGGTCACAGTTGTCCAGCTACCACTGACTTCTGTCAAGGACGACGTTGCGGCAGTTGAGCGCAACTTAGATGTTCAAGACGGCCCGGTGCTGCTGGTTGGCCATTCGTACGGTGGAGTGGTAATCAGTGAAGCCGGTGGCGATCCCGACGTTAAGGGTCTTGTATATATTGCAGCCTTCCAGCCTGATGCAGGCGAAAGCGGCAGCGGTCTTTTGGCGTCTTCGTCAACCAACTTCACTCCTGAAGTTCTAAGTGTCTTCGGAGATGGCCACTATTTGGTCAAAGAAGATGCATTCGTGTCGCTCGTCGGCAACGGTCTCTCCAAAGAAGACGCAATCTTTGTAGCCAGGTCCCAAGCAATGTCCAACACGGCGATCCTTGCCCACGAGATAACTGCTGCGGCTTGGCAAGAGAAGCCGAGTTGGTCGGCGATTGCTACTGAGGACCGAACAATCCCTCCTGAACTCCAGCGACAGATGGCCGAACGTGCTGGTTCGACAATGGTTGAAATTAATAATGGTCACATGCTGCCCATGACCAGCCCCAACGAAGTAGCAGCATTAATCCGCCAAGCGGCCGAAAGCGTGGAGTAACGAAGTCGACCTAAAGCCTCGTCGATGCCAATCCGGTGGAACCGGTCACGACGGCGGCGGCTCTACATTGGCCATCGCCATGTCGTGGCGGATGCGTCGCCAATCGAATTGGCTTCGGAGACCATTCAGCGGGGTTCTGGCTGCCTTGTTTTATCTTGATTGAAGGGGAAACGCATGTTCGTCAGCTACAAGACACAAACCGTCGGTGAAGTGGACGTCTTTTACCGTGAAGCGGGGTCAAAGTCCGCCCCTGTAATCTTGCTACTTCATGGCTTTCCCTCGTCCAGTCACATGTTCAGGGAGCTACTTCCCTACCTCGCGGAACACTATTGGGTTATAGCACCCGATCTTCCAGGGTTCGGCCAGACCAAAGCCCCGAAGCGAGACGAGTTCCAGTATACATTCGACAATTTAGCCATAGTTATCGATAACTTTACGCAGGCGCTTGGTCTCGATCACTATGCCCTATACGTTTTCGATTATGGGGCACCGGTTGGATATCGACTGGCATCAGCTCATCCTGAGCGTATTACCGCATTGATCAGTCAAAATGGGAATGCCTACCTAGACGGTTTTAGCGACGAATGGGGTGCTTGGCAGGCTTATTGGCGTGAGCCAACCCCAGCCAATCGCGAAGCTTGCCGGGCAGCATTATCGCCTGAGGTGATTGAGCACTGGCAGTACCGCACGGGAACGAACCCAGAGAGACTGTCACCGGATGGGTACCTGCTAGATATTGCGCTGATGTCCCGGCCTGAAGCAGAAGACATTCAGCTAGATTTGATCCTAGATTATAGGACCAACCTAGATCGCTACTCTGAGTTCCAGGCCTATTTTAGAGAACGGCAACCACCATTGCTAGCAGTATGGGGACGTCACGATCCAGCGTTCATTCCTGCGGGGGCTGAAGCCTACAAGCGAGACCTTCCAAATGCGGAAGTGCACTTTCTGGATACCGGCCACTTCGCACTTGAAACGCATTCACGCGAAATAGCGCAGTTCGCTATCGGCTTTCTGAGCCGACACCTCTGACTCAACTCGCCGGCCGAGAGTATCCTTTGCGAACGCCTTTGGTCTACACAGGGCTAAAGACGTGAGGACCAGAATGTAACAATAGTTCGACGTAGAAGAAACCTGTAATTCAATTGGGGTAATATCGTCCTAGATATATCAATAGTTTAAGAGTCATCGCCAGTAATACTGACGTGGGGTAGAAGAATTAAGTTGACAACGCTACGGACTCTGCGCCGTGTTGCTACTACCGCCGTCACTGGCGTATCCGCCTTGCCGGCGCAGGGATATTGGAATGCGTTCGAAGCGGAGAACATTGTTGATCGCCATCCCCAATCCATCGTGGACGCCCGAGCTGACAAAGGAGTCAAGGTCGAACGTTTGGAAGAGGTAAACGACTTAGTTCTGGCCTTTGTCGTTGAGGAAGACGGGCGAACCTCGCTTAGATACTTCGATCCTAAGCAGGGCTATGCCCAAGTTCAAACCGGCGGTCCTTAATGACAGCTTGCGCTCGCCGCTTTGGTGCAGGGCTCTACCTTTTGAAACAGCGGAATTGGTTTCTCCGCCCGTTTGTCTGATCTTTACATACGAACAGTCTTGCGAAGCCCGAAATCCGGAAGAGCTTCGCTTCACAACCCATCCACGGTTAGGAGCCACAAATGGCAAAAGTTCTCGTTCTTTACTACTCCTCCTGGGGACACATGGAGGCTATGGCCCACGCTGCAGCAGAAGGTGCCCGTCAAGCAGGAGGGGACGTCATCGTTAAGCGGGTGCCCGAGCTTGTGACTAACGAAGTCGCTAAAGCCGCCCATTACAAGCTCGATCAGGACGCTCCCGTCGCTCACCCGCATGAACTCGCTGAATACGACGCAATTATCATTGGCGCTTCGACGCGTTTCGGCAGCATGTCTGCCCAGTTGAAATTTTTCCTCGATCAAACCGGCGGTCTTTGGGCAAAGGGCGCGCTGATAAACAAGGTTGCTAGCGTAATGTCATCCACCTCCACTCAACACGGGGGAGCGGAGATGGCGATTATCGGCACCCAGATCATGCTGCAACACCACGGTATGGTAATCGTGCCTTTATCCTACGCTTACACTGGCCAATCTGGGAACGATGTTATTCGCGGGGGCTCGCCCTACGGCATGACCACGAGCGCCAACGCAGATGGTTCGCGCTTGCCTTCGCCACAGGAGCTTGAAGGCGCAAAATTTCAAGGCCGTCGCGTGACCGAAATTGCAATGCGGCTGCATGGCTGAGGTTTTGTTGGTCGAGCAGCTAGCAGGCTTGAGGCGATGGTGCCATAGGTCTCCCGAAAGGGAGGCTGGGTCGTTCTTATCTTGCTGCGGATGATGAAATCCAAAAGGTAGCCGGCATGCTCCTTTTGAAGGAAGGGTTATCCGCTGCTGGCCGAAGCTTTCGCTGCGGGCCATGCCGCGACGCCTGTGAAGCGAGGCGATCCATCCAGAAGCTTATCGAGCTCTTCGGCACAGAGAAGACCGTAGCACCGTCTTCGCCTGTGCCGAACTTGCCGCGCGCAAATGATAACGATACCCGGCGTTCCGGCCTTAACGCTGGGCTCATCGAAGTTGATCTTCTGCTTTACGCAGCGGACGCCTAGCTTCTGGGTGAAAAGCTGTTTCTCCGACGGGCATCCTTAGCCATGGACGTAAAGTTCGAGGCCCTCGAACTGGTTGAGCATCGCATTGCTCAATAAGTAGCCGATGGCCCTCTGGTATTGCCGCCGTATCTTCCACGGAACACAGCTCCTCGGCGCCGCTGTGCTGGTCACCTACAACAATAGCTTGCTTAATTGCTGGGGAGGTCGCCTCTAGCCGAAGCGGGGGGAGTTGGCCCAGGCCTATGGTCGCTGATCGTCGGAGTGATGCAACGTCTGGTCATTGTGTCGCATCCAAGCCTCTTCTGCCATTACCACAGAATGGGCGTGCCATTGCCAGGGAAGGGCAACGGCACGCCAGTGCGCGAGGGGGCTGGGGTCAAAAGCCCAAGGTAGGAGGTGCCTCGCATCGACATTCTCAACCTGGGCAACGGGGCGGTATTGATCATTCGAGCTGAAAAGAAGTTAGAGAAGGCAGGGCTCGGCGAAACCATTCAAGCGCCTGGCCACGTCATGGTTTGGAAGGTCATCAATGCCGCGGCAGCTCGGAACTTCTCTGGTACAGGAAAGAAACGATCGTCAATATCAGTTCGGCCACTGTCTTCATCGACTCTCCCGGTGCGGCGGCCTACGGGAGTTCCAAGGCCTTCGTCCTGCACCGCACCGGTACGCTGAAACTTCGAGTTGAAGAGCAGAAGGTCAAAGTGCAGGCGGGTCTGGCCGGCTACACGAGAACGCCAATGCCGAAGTGTGCCAACCATATCCCGGGTTACATGATGATGGAGGTCGACACTATGGTCGACAACGCCCTGGCGGACACCGGACGCAACGCGCGCCGGCAATAGGTGGTAAACGCAGTGTCTGTCCCCATGGCCTCATGGATCCCAAAAAGTCAGTGAATCCTCAGTGTCGTCGCTCCTATGCTAGGGCGGCTACCGGACTAGTCTGCTTAGATCAAAGCGCAGGTCAGGATCGGATCGAGCAGCTAACGCCGCAAGGCTATGTGCCGTGGCTTTCCTTTGCGCTTCACGCAGCAGTCCACCGGCCATCTGCTTTCCGCGCTGGCTTGCCCCTGTGATCTATCTGGTGACGTCGAAGGTCGCCGGCAGGTCCGAACCCGCAAGATCGGCGCATCGGCAGCAGCGCCGGAACCGCAAGGACAGACAACGTTTGGTAACCTCAAGTCTTCTAGTGCCGCTTTCAAAGCTTTCGCGACAGTGCGCAGTGGGATCACCTCCTGCAATCGGAGGCATTAGCCACCGGCGGCAATCATCCAGACCCACAAAGAAGAGATACAGGAGCTAAACATGAAAGTCATGATCGCAGCGATGGTTTCGGCGCTTCTTATCGCTACACCCGCGCTCGCTCAGTCGTCCGAGACCGCGCGAAGGGAAACCTCTCACATGTTGACTCGGGCGGATGTAGACGTTTGGCTAGATGGCCTGGTTCCCTATGCGATCCAGTCGGGAAATATAGCCGGGGCAGTGGTAACTGTCGTTGCTCGTGGCGAGGTGCTGACCACCAGAGGCTTTGGGTACGCTGACGTTGGCGCCCGAGAGATGGTCGATCCGGAACGAACACTGTTCCGCCCCGCTTCGATTTCTAAACTGATCACCTGGACAGCGGTGATGCAACAGGTGGAACGCGGTGGGGTCGCTCTCGATCATGACGTCAACGCCTATCTCGACTTCACCATTCCGCCTTTCGAGGGGCAGCCAATCACCCTCCGTCACATCCTCACCCATACGGCAGGTTTCGAAGAACAGCTCAAGCATGTATTAAGCTACGACACTAATAAGCTCGTGAGTTTCGAGGAACTGGTTAAGAACTATATGCCTGCTCGCATTTTTGCGCCCGGCACAACTCCGGCCTATTCCAACTATGCGACAGCGCTGGCCGGCTATATCGTGCAACGCGTGTCAGGGGTGGATTTCGAAGACTACCTGGCACAGAACATCTTTGCACCCCTTGGGATGGAGAGCGCCACTTTCGAGCAGGTTCTGAGTCCCGACCAGATGGCGCTGCTCTCCAGGGGCTATCCCACGGCGACGAGCGATCCAGTGCCGTTTGAACTTGTTGGGGCCAGCCCTGCCGGCGCATTGACTGTCAATGCACCAGACATGGCCAAATTCATGCTGGCGCATCTCAACAATGGCGCTTTGAATGGCAAGCAGATTCTTCGGCCGGAAACCGCGCAGCTGATGCATGCGCAGGCGGTGGCTACCATTCCCTCGCTCAATGGCATGGCTCTCGGGTTCTATGAAAGTACTCTCAACGGGCATAGGATCATCAGCCACGGCGGGGACTCCAGTGTCTTTCACTCAGATCTTCACCTCTTCGTAGATGACAGCGTCGGATTCTATATTTCGCTGAACAGCACCGGCGACAATGGCGCCGCGCAAACACTGCGGGCGCTGCTGCTGAGCCAGTTTGCAGATCGTTACTTTCCCCAGCCCAAGGCAGCTCCGATCGACATCGCCGCAGGAAATGCGCAGCTTCTGGTGGGGCAGTGGCAAACCACCCGTCGATCCGCAACCAGCTTCTTTGCGCTTGGCGACCTGCTGTCGCAAGTGAGCATCGGGTCTTCCACTGACGGCAAGCTCGAGGCTGCGGGCCTGCCCATTCTGGGTGCTCCCGTTGATGAATGGGTGGAAGTCGAGCCTCTGCTTTGGCAGGCTCGCAACAGCCACGAACGGATCGGCGCGGTCGTCGAGGGAGGTAGAGCCACACACATCAGCACTGCCACAATGGCGCCTATCACCGTCTTCGAGCCGGTGCCCTGGCAGCGTTCAGCCACCTGGCTACTGCCCGCCCTTCTCGTAACCATGGCAGCCCTGGCATTGACCTCTCTACAATGGCCGGTTGCTGCCGTGGTCCGCCGGTACTACCGGATGCCACTTTCGCTCACCAGAACGGCCCGTCTTGCCTATCACGGCGTGCGGTTTGCAGCGCTGGTCGTAGTCGCGACACTGATCGGCTGGTTCGTCCTATTCTTTGCAATGGTTGCGGACCTCACATTGCTGGGCGAACGGTCTGACGGCGTCTTGATGGCGCTCCAGGGGCTTACCATTGGCGGTATGCTGCTGCTTGGCGCGACCGCAAGCGCCAATGCTTATCTCGCCTTTGCCCAGCGCCGTTCGGCATGGTCGATGCTTTGGTCGACGGTGCTCGTAACTGCAACCATTGTGGCAGTTTGGATCGCCGCCGCCTTCAATCTCTTCGTTCTCGGCACTAGTTACTAGGCGCTAAACGCCCTTGTAGATACGGCGAAGAAATAGCCGGAGGAGAGGCGCTCCAAACGCCTCGCCAGCCTTAATAGAAGGGGTCGTGCTGACCCATTTAGGGTAACAGCATCTCAAACATTTTGTGCAAACCGTGACGGAGATCTGTGCTGAGAAAGCGTTGTATAAATTACTGAGTACTAGTAAATCTTGAATGCAAATCTATGAAGTCAACTATTGCCTCGATCACGCCTGGGGCAAGAGGTAATGTTGGATTAGCATAAGATGCGATATTGCCTGCTAAGTCATCTGGATCGACAACTTTGAGGACGTGATTCATATTGGTGAGGCGAACCAAATTTGCCTTTGGTGCAGCCGCACAGAGAATTTCCGCGTCCCGCATGCCGACCTGAAGATCGCTATCCCCTTGTATGATAAGGATCGGCTTGGCAAAACCTCCCGCAAGCGTTGCCGGATCAAGAGACAACGCGCTGATCAGGAAGCCTTGGATGGCCGGGTCAAACAGTGACGCAAGCGGCGCAGGCAACTCAGCCGTTTCCACTCGCTCACCTGCCGCCAATGAGTCGATGACAGTCTCAGCCTCTGAGAGAAATGGCGCGTTGGCAGGATTGCCGCGGAGCTGCTCCTTGATGATATCGCCAAGCGGACGACCTGGAGCTGCCACTAGGACAATCCCACATATCGATTGGTCCTGTTGGGCCGCCGCCAAAGCGACAAGGCCACCTTCGCTATGCCCGAGGACCCAGACGCAGTCCGCGCCTGTCGAGTTGCCAATAGTGTGTATCCAGGCATGGATATCGTCCACGTAGTCGCCGATCGTGACAGCATTTGCGTCGGAGACAGCTCCCGAGCTTCCAAACATGCCGCGTTTGTCGATTCGGACCGTTGCGACGCCATTTGCAGCAAGCCCGTCAGCGAGCAGGCGGTAGGGTGCAGCGGTGATTCCAAGTGGACTGTTTCCGTCCCTATCAGTTGGGCCAGAACCTGGGATTATAAGAACCACTGGCGCTGCGGCGTCTGCTTTTGTCAGTGTTCCCTTGAGCTCACCGAGTGGACCTGGGGCCAGAATTTCGACAGACGACGAGGCGACCGCAGCAAGTGCAAGGATAGTTTTCAGCATAACCTGTCCTTCAAGTAGACTGAGAGCAACCCTGTTAAGGACCATTGGCTTTGTTCTTTCGACCGCTGGGCTTTGTAGTGCCGTCACTGCAGGGTGGCTGATGATTTGCCAGAATGGCTGGCGCAACACCGGGCGCCTCATAGTCCACTCTCCTTAGCAACCACAGAAAAGCAGCACGGTGAGCCGCTGCTAAGAAAAGCGTCAAACTTTGATGACGACTCATTAGAAGAAAGGCTCACAAATTGTGCCTACACTCCCTCAGCAGCCTTGCCGATCAAATCCGGTATCTTCATCCTCATGAGTTGCTCTGGGTGCGTGTCCACACTCATCGATCGGCGAAAGCAGCTGCGCTGGGCACACCAACGTAGGTACTGCTCAAGATCGCCTCAGTCCAATTCCGCTGCCCGAACAACCCTAAGATTGAAGTCTACGCTGTGGAACTTTTCGTTGAGGCGAATCCACATCGGCGCCAACTGCTCCATAGCCCTGCAGGCGCTCAGATCACCAAGATCAATAATGTCCTTCCATCCAAAGCTCTCAAGGAGCCAATTGACCTCTGCCCGTGCACTGCCATCATTCCCCGCTATGAATACAGAGTGGTGTCCGGCAAGGTCTTCGGGCTTGCCCATCAGTTGGGCGCTAACGAAGTTCAGCGCCTTCACCACCCTCGTGCGCGGCAGCAAACGCTGTAGACTCTCTCCAAGTGTTTCCTCGATCGGCGCATGGATGGCCGTTCGATAATTGCCGATGTCGATAAGCAGTTTTCCATCAAGTAAGAGTTTGGGGAACACGTCGAGGGCATCCTCACCATGCATGGCGTTGACGAGCCATTCGCCATGGGCAGCGGCTGCCGCATGGTTCAGCACCGGGATCTGCTGATCATGGCGCTCTTTACGCGAGCCAAGCGCCACGTCATGCCCCAAACTCTTCAGCTTGCTGGCAACGGCAGTTCCAACCTCGCCGGTCCCAAATACAGATATTTTCATGACACTCTCCAGAATATGGAAGGACCTATGTTGTGATCTCACCTTCAATTAGCGCATCGTTCGTCGGAGAACCGGCGCAAAGCGGGTCCCGATCAGGCGGTGCGTTTCGGCATCAGGGTGTAGTTGATCCGGCAAGGGTAGGCGTGCATTGTCGCGCTCACTGTAAAGCGCCCGTCCGTCAAGATAATGGATGTTAGCGTCATCGCGGGCGCGTTGCTCGACGATCATTTTCAAATGCTCACGAATGATGCTTAAGGTCAGCTTGCCTCCGCGTGTCTCCTCCGGCTTTCCGAGCGCAACAAACTTCGTTTCGCCCTGTGCTAAAGCGTCAAGGTCGAACATCCCTGGTCCGGGCGTTGTTTCGTGGATCGGGCAGTAGATCGGAGACACTACGAGCAGCGGTGTATTCGAGTGTCCATCCCGAACTGTATCGAGAAAACCGTGCACTGCCGGGCCGAACGCACGAAACCGCATCAAGTCGGTGTTAACCAGGTTGATGCCGATCTTGACGCTGATGATATCGGCCGGCATATCTCGGATGGCCCGGGCCGTGAAGGGATCCAGCAAAGCATTGCCGCCAAACCCCATATTTATGAGATCAACGCCCGCCAAAGATGCCGCAATTGCCGGCCAGATTCCGGTAGGTGACGCGGCGTTCGATCCATGGCTGATCGAACTGCCGTGGTGAACCCACTGAGCATTTGTCACCCTCGTCACCGCAACGATGTGCGCATTCGCTCTCAGAGCGCCGAGCTCGGTGACCTCATTGTGCGGCAGCCAGATTTCGACATACTTGTCTTTGCTCGGCAAGCCATCGAAACGAAGAATTTGGACTCCTGCGGGCTCCCGAACCGAAGTTCCAGTCGCCATGTCGATGCGCAGGATCGTTGCATCCTTGGCTGATTGTTGTCGCTCAAGGCGACCATCAATGCAAAGGTCATAGACACCGATGGGCCGCGGTGGAACGCCAATAATTTGCCGCCGCGTAGGCAAGACGTCGAGCTCAATAGTTGTCGCTGCGGTACTGAACACGAGTCGCACGCCCGATGGTTCGGATTCGACCATCATCAACTGTGGATCAGGGGATTGCGAGCGGGCTTTGGCAGGGAGTCGGTGAGGTAAAAGGCCAAACGCGGTTCGCTCAAGCTCGACGAAACCGCGCAGCAGGTTTGAGTCGATTGGCACCGAAATAGTTAGATCGAGTGTAGTAGTCATCCTTCAGTGGCTCTCATCTCTCGTTTCTTGCCTAGCCCAACACTGCAAAAGGTCATCAAGACCATCGACACTGCGCCTCCAAGAGTCTTCCGTATCCGGCATGCTGTGATTGAAGCTCCCGGCAAGTTCCAGCAACGAAAAGCCCAATACGAATGAGCCAATCAGCCGGGTGGCGTGGATGCGGTCCTCGTCCTCCAGTCCATACCCGCGAAGCATCGCGTGATGAACCCGCGCGAGTCGCGCCCCGCCACTGACTGCTGCGCTTTCTCCAACAAGCGGGTAACGAGAGGCTTGGAACAGGCCGGGGTGCTGCTGCGCAAAATTGCGATACGTGTTAGCCAAAGCAATTAACGCGTCCTTTCCCGCTCGGCCAGCAACCGCCTCTTCCATTTTCTCAGCCAGACGCTGTAGTGCAAGAAGTGCAACGCCTTTCTTGAGGTCGTGCGCACTTGACATGTGCCCATAGATACTGGGAAGCCGAACGTTGAACAGCCGGGCAATCGCCGCCAGTGTAAGGCTATCGAAGCCTTCGTCATCAGCAAGCTTAGCTGCAGCCTGGACTATTTTTTCTCTTGTTAAGCCCGCTCTAGGCACCAGGGTATCCGCACCAGTATATATTAGGCGTAATCCTAATAGCATTAGTTATGAAGTTGCAAGTCAATAATGGGGACCGGCGCAAGGCCCTATTAACGGCAGCTTCTCTATTTGCGGCGTATTCTGGTGACTGTCGCTGCTCAGGATTTCCAAAATCTGGTCATAGCCGTAGAGGGCGGCCAGACGCAGTGGTGTCAGGCCGGAATGCGTTTTCAGTTCACGATTAGCGCCGGCTCGTACCATAGAAGCGACCGCGTCTACGTGGCCATGCCAAATAGCATCGTGCAAAGCCGTCAGGCCGTTGTACGGGCCCTGCGCATCAAGTTCCACCGTAGAATCCCCGTACTTGGTTGGGGCGGTCAGAATGTCGATGTGATCCGCCCTTCCGTAATAGGCAGCTTCGTGAAGTGGCGAACCACGCATGAGGCCAATCGTGCGACGCGGATCTGCACCGGCATCCAGCAACACGCGCACAATCTCAGCATGGCCCTCGCGAACAGCAAGGCCCAGGGGCGTATAGTCGTCGTCGAATGTTCCGGTGACTGGTACCCGAACTTCAAAGTCCGCGCCATCTGCGATCTGTCGGTTTACCTCTTTAAGATTTCCAGCCTTCACAGCCGAAACGAGAGAGAGACTCTTAATGTGCCTGGCATCTGACGCATCACGTTGCTCGATAAGTGCGATGATCCCATGCAGCTTGTCCTGTTGCGCAAGGTCGAGTGCGCTTTGCTGCCAGTGGTTGCAGATCGTGGTCCGTGCACCTCGGGACAGCAAAATCCTCACCGCATCTTCGTTTTTGTGAAGGACGGCGTCCATCAGGGCGGTATTGCCAAGCACCGGCGACTGTTGATCGATGAAGGCGCCGTGGTCGAGCAAGAGCCCGATCACGTCCGCGCTGCCAAACTGCGCCGCCTTGTGAATGGCGGTCGCGCCCATGCGAGGTTCTGCAGCGAGTACGTCAGCGCCGGCAGTAAGCAGCAACGCGACTGCCTGTGCCTGCCCAAGCGCAGACGCAGTCATTAGTGGAGTGAGGCCGTCAGCCCCCCGGCTGTTGACATCCGACCCAGCGGCAATAGCCTCTGTCAACACAGGGAGATTACCTGTGCGAACGAAATTAGAAAGTGTCATTGCTGTTGGCTCCTTGCGTTATTGATCATTGGCGGCATCCGGCGCGTCCAGGCTGTGCAAAAATTTTACGATCTCTGCGTTTACGCGCTCGCGTGCCTCGTGATGGGGCCAGTGGCCGACGCCTTCGAGACTAACGACATCGACCAGCCCAGGCGCTGTCTGCCGCAACTCTTCCAACGTCGGCGGCACCGGATGGAACAAACGGCCAAGCCCGTCTGCATCGCCCCAGATGTAAAGCGATGGCTGTTGGATGAGCACATCCTTGTAGGCAGCAAGGTGCTCGAAGGTTGACTGAACGCCTCGGTAATGGTTCAAGCCGCTACGAAATCCGGTTCGTTTAAAGGTTTCGATGTTGTGCTTTATGTAGGCTAAGTCGGCCCATTTGGGCAGTACTTCGGGTGCGGGACGGAACATATCGCGCTTGGCATCTATAGGGTCCCAGCCGGTGCCTTCGGCGGGATCACCTGACATCCAATAGAGTGCGCTAGGTATCGACTTGCTCGCATCGGCGATACGATCGCTCATCTCGGGCTTCATCATTTCGAAGGCATAATACAGGTCCCCCAAGCCCCGGCTGCGCAGCATGTCCCAAGCGCTCAGCTCACCGCGCGGTTGGAACGGAATGCTAATACTTACTATTGCTGTGAACCGGTCTGGCCGCATCACCATCGCTCGTTGACCATGGTCGGCGCCCCAGTCATGGGCCACGATAACCGCAGTGGGTACGTTCAGAGCGTCGAGAATGCCGATCAGATCGCCCGCGATGTAAGCGCCGCTATACTTAGAGGGATCATCTGGGGAATAGCTGTCGCCAAACCCGCGCATGTCGAGCGCGATAGCGCGGTATCCATTGTCTGAGACAGTTCGCATCTGGCTACGCCACGTTTCCACAGTGTCGGGAAAGCCATGCAGAAAAAGAACAGCGGGACCGTCGCCCTGTTCCACGACATGGAACAAGGCACCGTTGGCCTCTATTTTGAAGTGGCGCACGGGATGCCCCCAACCGCAGCGCTTGCCAATTCCTCGTTATGGTCGTTCATTGTTCTGGTCCATTCTTCGGTTGATCCGAGCCGTGCAGCCCGTGTGGAATCGACTCCAACTCAAAAACCTCGCCGCCTGCTGCTCGTAGTCGGTCCAAGCATTGAAAGTGAACGATGAGTTGGGCTGGAAATAAAGGCTAGTTGCGGCGCATCGCCGGCGAGACCCACCAGTCGTTCAAGAACGAGCGCGACACTCAAGCCGTCAACGGCATCTGCCTGCCGAAATGATTGATCGTGTGACGCTTCGTACGTGGTCGCCCCGCGTGATCCTGTCCCTTAAGATTGATGATGTCCGTTTACACTGCGCCGCTGGCACGTGGGGACGAGTTGGTTCAACAGCGAAGTCAAATCGGACGTTGGGCGCGCCGGTCGCTTTAGCGACCAGCGAAAGGTCTTTAGGCGAAAAATAATCACGTCCCGTTTGTGTGCCGTCTACTGCGCGCACTTTAGAGATCGCATCATCGCCGCTGCACCGCTGCTGAGCACATCCCTCCGGATGAGAGCAGTGGCGCCGGTATCAGTTTGGCGCTCAAGTCCATACTCGTCAGCCGCAGCAGCCAAACCAGCACGTTGCTCATCTTGACCGCCGATGAGGAGGGGACAGCGTGATTGAACTCCTGCAGGAAGCGAGTGGCCCACCAGCTAACTTCACCGCCGCCACCGATTATCAAAACCGGTGTTTGCCGAACTTCAGAAACCTTTGACATATCGATACCGCTGGGCCATTAATACCTACTTAGTGTAGGTTACTAAAGGTAGGTTTTCAAGTGGAAAGATCTAGTGCCATGCTCTATCACCGCAGCGTTGGCCGTCTCTCAAAAGCTGAACGGCGGCAGCAACTGCTTGACACCGCGCGCTTGATCGTCCGCGAAGAAGGTGCAGATCGGCTGACGCTGGCCCACTTGGCAATGCGAGCTGGCGTTTCGAAGCCCATCACTTATGAGCACTTTGAGACCAGGACGGGATTGCTTATTGAGCTTTACCGATGGATCGACACAGAGCGTGTTACTGAGTTTCGGGAGGCGATGGCTAAGGGAAGTCGACCGGCCAGGGAGACTATTTTGGCTTTAGCGAACACCTATCTGGCTTGCGGAATCGACCAAGGTGACGAATTTCATTCGGTGGGCGCTGCCCTCGCGGGAAGCGAGGAGAAGGCGACCGTGTACCAGGAGCTGGTCGACAACGTAGTTGAGATGTTCGTAGCCGTTTTACGGCCTTACTCCAGCTTGCAAGCGGAATCGCTAGCATTGGCCAGCGTGGCCTTGGTTGCTGCGGGAGACGCTTTGACTAGTGCGGTCACGCGTGGAAATTGTTCCGCATCGGAGGCGGCGGAAGTGTTTGCGACCATCATCGGGGCGGTGGCTCACAACGAACCCTAACGTCCTCTACGGCAGTTACGGTCCGCTTTTTCTGGGCGCTCTGTCAGGGAAAGTGCGCCATTATGGCGCGTGTCCCCAACACTCCCAAGACTTTTATTAGCTTCCATCAAAGTTCGAGAAAATTCCTATCAGCCAAACGCTTAGGGCTTCGCTGCGGAAACATCACCCGCAGTCTCGTACCATTGCGTCCGCTTTTGCCGCTGCGCATCTAAAGCCGATTAACGGCTTTCCATCTGACGCGCTAGTTAGGACTGCCGCCGAACATCTTGCCATTCCGGGTGACGGTTGATCTGGGCACTGGCAAATGGGCAGAGCGGCACGATCTTGATCCTTTCCTAACGAGCGTCCTCAACGGCCTGCCGGACCAGCCGCTCGCCGATCCGGTGGCCGCGAAGCGCCGGTGGCACACCGGTGTGGTCAATTACGATGTTCCTGTCTTCGGATCGACGATAGGTTATCTCAGCCTCAAGGCCTTCAACGAACAGGTGGTAACGCCCCCCGACGCTCCTCATCCTCGCGCTTGTTCGTGTCGACGGTCTCGTTCGTCGTCTATCCTGCCGCTTCCGCATCAGGTTGGCGAGCCTTCCGTGGCTGACCGGGTGCGCAATCCAATAGTTCCCGATCCCAGTTGCTGAGCAAGGCCGCGGCCTCATAGGTCGATTGAGGAACACCAAGAGGTCGGCATCAGGGTCGCGGCCGATTGAACAGCTTCATAGGGCAGGATGAACTCGCCAAGCATGTCGTGCCAGAAGGCTGCATCAGGTTGCACGGTTATGTTTCTAAAGCCGTCGGGAGCAGCGTAGCCATAGGCATAGAAGACGGGGCTGTCGCTGCCTTTGACGCCCGGCCATAAGCCTACCAAGGCCGCTTCCCAATCATAGGCTTCATTTGCGACGTGGTCCGGCAGTGCAGGAATGCCACCCTGACAGGCACGACAACGAACACTATGCTGCCGACGCTTTCGCCATCGCCAAGTCACTGAATCTCACCAATGCCGTTCACGTCGGCCATTCGACGGGCGGCGGTGAATTGGCCCGCTAGATCGTCAAGATCAGCGGACCGGCTGGACGCGTTGCCAAGGTTGTTTTTTGTTTCCGCCATACCGCCGTTGATGCTCAAGTCCGCCGACAATCCCGAAGGAACGCCGATGGAAGTCTGCAATTGCTTCCGCACAGCTCTGGCCGGCAACCGCGCTCAGCTCTTTCGCGATGTTCCGTCCAGCCCCTTTTACGGCTTCAACCGCGACAGCGCTCAAGTTCACGATCGCGTCATTCAGTAATGGTGGCAGCAGCGCCAAAGCCCACTAAGATGGCATGAAGGCATTCTCGGAAACTGACCGTACCGAAGATTTGAGGCAATGACCGTGCCGAATCGGTGCTCCACGGCTAGGACGATCAAGTCGTACCTCTCGCCGCCGCCGCCCTCAAGGCCGTCAAACTACTGCCAAACGGCACCCTGGAGCACACCCCATTTCGACTGGAAAGCTGGCATAGCTGATAAGGGATAGGCATGCGCCTATGAGTACGACTATGTCCGAAAGTTTCGATGAGCCGTTTCGACGGGTCGAAGCCAGCACCTCCGGACAGCGCCGACAGCGCTGGTCAGGGGCCGAGAAGGTTCGCCTTGTAGAGGAAGCCATGCAGCCGGGCATGAGCGCTTGCTATGTGGCACGCCAAGCCGGCATAGGCCCTTGGTCAACACCAAGCGTGTCCTCAGGGTCATGCAGCAGAACGGGCTGACCCTTCAAAAGCATACGGCTTTTCGGCTAGGCCGCTGCCCGACTGGTTCGAAGGTGACTGTGAGGTCCACCCGCACTCCAGGCTCGAATATTGCTCACCACGCGAGTTCTTGCGCCTTAGTGCATAAACCCAACTGCTGACTGTCCGGTAAACGGGGTCCACTCCACGCCCTTAAGACCTATCCCGGCTTCTCGCATGGCACACTGATAGTCAACGCGGATGTCCTAAACGCTGACCTGCTTGCCTTTGTCATCGGCTGATATCTTAGGACGGGGCCTCGGCCCCGTCCCGCGCCTCGATGCGGGAGGCATTCCTCGCAATGAGACAGGAACAGAGCCGTATGGCGGAAACGACAAAGCGGCCAAACGACGTTCGCAGCTACATCGCGGCACCCATGTGACCGACGGCAGCGAGCCTAGGGCACTGCTAGGTAAGAGGCTAGCGCCGCAGATCCGCCCGGGGTGATGCCCCAAACATGCCTTTGTACTCGCGGCTGAACTGGGATGGGCTGAAATAGCCCACCTCATACCCCACTCTCGATATGCTCGCGTCACCGGCGCTCAGAAGCTTACGGGCTTCCATAAGGCGCATCTTGCGCTGGAATGCCAAAGGGCTGTGCCCCGTCACCGCTTTGAAATGACGATGAAAAGACGTGCCGCTCATGCCGACCGTGGCCGCTAGATCGGCAATCGCAATCGGTTCCCGGAAATTAGACGCCAGCCAATCGGCGGTCGCTTTGAGCCGTTGGAACTGTTCGCCACGTTGCCCGATCTGGCGTAGCGTATCGCCCATTGGCCCCTGCAGCAGCCGATAGTAAAATTCAGCCTCATAGTGTGGCGCCAGCACGCCGATGTCCTCCGGCGCGTTCACCAAGCCAACAAGACGCGCGAAGGCGTTCCCAGCGGCGCCGTTCAAGTCGTCTGCGGCGACCGAGCATGTCCAGCGATGATCTCGCTTGGCCATATCAAGCACGACACGTGCAAGAAGGTCTGTGTCCAAGTGCAAGCTTACCCCCACATAGGGCCGCTCGCGGGTCGCACCGGTCAACTGGTGAGTGTAAGGCGTGCCAAGTGATGAGACTGCGCTGGTTCCCGCCGCGAGATCAAACTTGTTGGCGCCCATGGTCAGCACCTTGGTGCCTCTGAGTACCGCGTAAAACAACGGCTCGAACACAGCGGGCGTCGGCAGCGTATCCCTCGAACTGGTCCATGCAGTAAGGCGCGGAACAGGGGTTGCGACACCGACGGTCTGCCGGTTTCCGGCGATGAACGGCGTGATGTCGTCGAGCAAGCGATGGGTTGTTGAAGGAGGGTCTGACATTCTGAAAAGATAGGTACTTGGTAGGATTGTGCAAGTTTTTGGTCAAAATGGGAATGCCGGTTTGGCGTTAGTTACCTATTTAAATGGCAACGAACTAGCCACGGCACCGGCCGGTCGGGCTCGACTCAACCTTCGGAGCCAGTGTCGCTCCGTCCAGATATCTCAAGAGGACTGACATGATCGATCTTAAAGGAAAACGCGCACTGGTCACCGGCGGCTCACGCGGCATCGGAGCTGCAATTGCAGTGGTGTTGGCCGAGCATGGAGCCAATGTAGCAATAACTTATAACTCCTCGCCTGAACGTGCGAATGACGTGGTCTCATCAATCAAGAAATTGGGCCGGCAGGGATTAGCTATTCAGGCCGACAGCGCCGACACAGATGCCGCGAGCCGCGCCGTCGATAAGGCCGTGGCCAGTTTGGGCGGCCTCGATATTCTGGTCAACAACGCGGCGATCGGTCTCAGCGGCATGGTCGCGGATTTGGATCTCGACGTGTTTCAGAAGCTCATGGACGTCAATGTGCGCGCGCCGGTAGCATTTGCGAAGGCGGCAATACCGCATCTGGCCCATGGAGGTCGCATCATCTCAATCGGATCAGGTCTGGGTGACCGTGTTCCTTTTCCAGGAACAACGGCATACGCAATGACCAAGTCGGCGCTGCATTCTTTCACCCGCGGACTGGCACGTGAGCTGGGTCCCTTATCCGCCACCGCGCAAATCAAACAAGAGCCACGTTGAAATTGAACCAAACACGGATATACATTCCTTCGAAGGAATGTCGTCTGAAACTACGGCTCTAGCAAGCAGGTGAAAAAGTGGGCAAGCTCGCCGGTAGGGTTATTGAGGCGCAAGCCCTGGAGAGTGCGCACGACACAGCCCAAGTGGGTCCTGGACTTAGGCGCCTTCGCATCTTGGCCGGGCTGACGCAGCAGCAGCTCGCCGTTCGCATGCATGTTCAACAGGCCGCCATTTCGAAGATCGAGCAGGGGGAAGAGATTTTCCTCAGTACCGTCCAGCGCTATGTGGAGGCGCTTGGAGCTTCGTTGCATCTGAATGCTCATTTCCCCACCGACGCGCCAATTGCGGCTCGTCTGAACAGTACCCACTTCGATGTGGAACTCGGAAATGAGGACCAACTGGTCTTGCCGCTGATGAAAGACGATCCATTCAAGCCTCAGCGAGACGTGGTCCTGTCCATCAAGCCTGTTTACTCCGAGAAGATCCTCGCCGGCCAAAAAACAGTAGAGTTGCGCCGCCGTTTTCCTGTCTCCGCCCCGAACGGGGCTATTGCATATATTTACTCCAGCTCGCCCGTCAAAGCGATGGTAGGTACGGTGTCGATCCGCGATGTGCTGAAGCTGCCGGTTGAGCAGATATGGGCCGAGTTTGAGAGCATGGCGTTTATCGAACGCCCACTGTTCGACAGATATTTCGAAGGCCTAGATCAAGGGTACGCCCTTATCTTTGACGACGTGAGGTCCTTCTCCCGTCCTTTACCGCTTCATGAGCTCCGCGAAAAATTCGGGTTCGAGCCCCCGCAGTCCTTCCTTTATGCCAAGCACGATCTGAGAAAGGCCCTTCAAGATGAGCCAGCAGTCGTATCTCATTGATACGAACATCCTGATCGGGCTCGAAGATCACCACACGGTCGAGGTCGCCTACTCCAGGTTCCATTCGCTTGCCCTGACCCATAAGGTAGACATTTTTGTTCACGAGGCGGCGAAAGATGACTTCTCCCGTGACAAGGACGCTAGTCGCCGAGAGATTTCCTATAGCAAAATAGCCAAGTATCGCCTGCTCAAGAAGCAGCGCGGGCTCGAACGTACTGCTCTTCAGGCGTTTTTTGGTCCGCTGAAAAAGCCGAACGACGTCGTTGACGCGACCCTCCTGCATTCCCTTGAGATCGGAGCGGCGGATTTCCTGGTCACCCAGGACAAGGGCCTTCATCAACGAGCCCAGAACCGTTCAGCTGATCTAGCTAGACGGGTGCTGTTCGTCGGCGATGCCGCTGAACTTCTCATCCAGACCTACGCGCCCAAAGCAGTACCAATTCGCCACGTGGGTGAAGTAGAGGCTCACGAGATTAACGGCAACGACCCGTTTTTCGACAGCTTGCGGCATGGCTACCCCGAATTCGACGATTGGTGGCGGGAAAAGTGCGTGAAGCAGCATCGTCCCTGCTGGGTAGTCTATGCCGACGATCGACTGGCAGGCTTGATCGTTCGCAAGGATGAAAGTGCGGACAACACGGACGCAGTCACAAAAGCCAGCAAAATCCTCAAGATCTGCACCTTCAAAGTCGCTCCCGAGAGCCGGGGGGTGAAGCTTGGTGAGCTGCTATTGAAGCAGGTGCTCTGGTATGGACAACGAAATGGGTATCATCTCGCTTATCTAACGACGTATGAGGATCAGGTCGCGTTGATGAACCTCTTAGAATACTACGGGTTCCGGAACGCAGGTAAGAACTCTAAGGGCGAACACATCTACGAGCGTGATTTCTCCTCAGAAGCACTTTCCCAGGTGAGCGGCAAGTCCAGCTTTGATCAAGCGCGGGAGAACTACCCCAGGTTCGTTGTTCATGACCGCACCAATGGTTTCGGCATTCCAATCAAAGAAACCTACCACGACACTTTGTATCCGGATCTCTGGGACCCGATGCAGCGGGACCTCTTCACCGGCGCGTCGCCTGCTGAGACCATCACTAGACCAGGCAATACCATCCGGAAAGTTTACCTCTGTCAGGCCAAATCCAATCTGGGGCCTGCAGGGTCCGTTCTGTTCTTCTATAAGAGCACCTCAAAAAACCCCCCGTCCCAAGCTATGACGGCGCTAGGGATCCTCGAGAGCTTGACGCTGGCGCGGTCCACCAAGGAACTGATGCAGTTGACCGGGGGCAGGTCCGTCTATAGCGAAGCGGAACTCGAAGGCTGGCAGGCGACCCCGGAGCATCCGGTCAAGGTAATCAACTATCTCTTGGTGGCCTATATTAACCCCGCGATCTCGCTTGATGAGCTGAGAACCATCGGCGTGATCAACGGGCATCCTCAACAATCGATATACCGTCTCCGACACGAACTGATGACGCGCCTGATAGAACGGGCAAACCTTGAATTTAAGGTATGATACAGAAGGCCGCCGCTTTCACGGAATGTCCGGCCCGGTGAACACAGCGTTCCTATACAGGGTGACGGCACGGTTTAGGATTGAAATGAAACAAAGGATCGCGATCGTCACTGGTGTTTCGGGAGTCGGCAAGAGCTCACTCTTAGCTAGAGTCGCAGATCAACTTCCTATGCAAATACTGTCTGCCGGACGATTAATTTCGGAAGAGCTTGCGCGAAGCCGAGGTGCCGCAGTCAGCTATGACGATTTGCGAACGCTCGATATTGGGGCGAACCAAGCAGCACTACAGGTTGGCTTTGAACTAGCTCGGGACCCGCACGCCAACACAGTTGTATTGGATGCGCATGTCGCGATTGACACGCCAGATGGCTTCCAGCCAATCGAAGCTACTGTTTTCGGAAGTGTTGGAGCCGAGATCATGATTTTCCTGGAACGGGAGCCAAAACGAATATTTGAAAATCGTTCGCGAGATCCGTTTAGAAGCCGACCGTTACGGGACATCGAAACGTTGGATCGGCAACAACGACAGGCAAAAAGATATGCCGAGGACATAGCGAGTGAACTGGGCATTTCCTTCCTGAGCGTGCGGTGCGAACGTCCTGATGACTTGATCCAGGTGCTCACGTCAGAGGAGTGTCATCAGGCATGTCAGACCGGAAGACAATAGCTTTCTGGTGCGAGAGATCTGAACTCGCGCCCGAAACGGGCGCTGAGTTTCACGTTAACCTCTGGCATTTCTCCAACAAGAAACGGTCGGATTTCTTCGAGATCGGCATCCTAGTGGACAATCCGGCTGCCCTCTCGTCGATTAAGGTTTTCGTGCCGATAGAGATCAAACACAGTCAGATCCGCGATCTAGGCGCAGAATTCTCAGAACCCAACCTGGCGCAGGGTATTTTCAACGAACCCTTGTCTCCAACATACGCAGGGAATAAGCGGTCGGTAGAGCTGCACGGGCCGGAAGGAATCTACTGCGGTGTGCACGTCTTTTCTACGGGTCAAGATGGCATCGATCCGAACGAGTTGACGCTAGAGAGTTTGGATGGCGGCACCCTATTGGTGATTACATCGGCTGCTCTTCAGGGCCTGGCCAGACAGGCTGCTGGGGTAGTGCGGCGGGGATACTTCCGCCTTCGAATATTGTCAAAGAAACCCAGCAATCGACCGTTTGTCACCTACATTGCGCCGCAGGACCGGGCTTGGACCAGTGGTTTCGAAGCAATTGAATACATCGACTGCCGTCTAAACGAAGCTCGCACTTTGCCCAGATCTGTCGCATTTGGCGCTGAGTCAGCTCCACATGGAGTGGCAAAGACCCACCGAGTTGTGTTCCTGGCGGTGGTTCCAGTAGTCTCGGCTGTCACATCCTCACATGCCGAGTGGCACAAGAGCAGATTGCTGGAGAATGAAATTTGGCGACAGTATGTACCTGACGGACTCGATGATGGGATGGTCGTCTACCATTGGCGTAAGGTATTTACTTCGGCGGAGCACAAACCACTCCAGGGTTTCTCCGCGTTTGTTAAGCTGCAAACGCGGAAGGCTGATGTCGCTATAACTAGCCTATACGTCATAGTTTCTTTGATGCTTGGTGCAATTGGTTCAGTTATCGGGTCTTTCGTTCTTTCTTACTTAGCAAGTGGTCAAGGGCATTAGCCGCGTGCTCTGTAGGCTCTGCCCGTCGGTCAGCGCTGTTCACCAACGCCTTCCAACCGGCATAACCGTTTGTCAGGTAACGTCAGCTTTTAGGAATTATGAGCCGGTTGTTAAATGACCACAATGGGGCGCGATGCGGCCCATCTCCGGGATCAATCTAGACGTTCAAGTCCAATAGAGAATGCGGCTGCCTGGAAGCTCGGCTGTGATTGTTTGCTCAAAGAAACGTCGCAAATTGTTCATTGTGGGTGCATCATAGACGTGTTTAACAGCGTTGAAGCGCGTTCGCTTCTCACGTCGTCCAACTTCACTCATGTCGAGGTCGGAACCAGGATACCAGCTTGCAAGAACGGTCTTTGACCCCGGCGTGAAGCGATGCGTAATCAGCTCCACGGTCAGATCCGCTGTCGCCGCAACCTCGCCGATCGCAGAGGCTATTTGGGAGATTAATCCTCCATATGCCTCTTGCCAGCCATCTGCGGCGATGATTGGTGCAATGGTCAATCCAATTGGGTAACCAGCATCTGCCATACGCCGAAGTGCTCGTAGCCTCTCGCCCACGGGGCTGGTGCCTCCCTCGAAGCGGGCAAACTCCGCCGGGTTCAGCGAGGCGCGCATACGGGTGCGTCCTTGGTGATCAAGGCCAAGAAGCGGCTCTACTGCCGCGAACTTCGTTGTGAACCGGAGTTGAACATTCGCTTCCCAACGTCCAAACCAGCTGATCAGCGATGAGAGCGAACCGGTGAGATGCTCGATGGCAAGCGGGTCGGTATAGCAAGACGCCTCGTAGGTCGTTCCCTCGCCTGATCGAGCCGCGCTCTTCGAGGTGATGGCCCCACGACCAAGGTGGTCCGGCAATACACCGGTAATTTCATCGAGATTGGCATAGACGCGTGTGATTGGCGGACCCTTCAACGAGCCTGCCAGATAGCAGTAGCTGCAGTGAGCCGGACATCCTTCCGCTAAGTCGACACGCCAGTCCGCGCTGGGCGCGATAGGCTGCAGCTTGAGCTTTGAAGGTGGCGCAACAACGATCGCGAGAGTTGACTTTGCTCGCGCATAAAAGCCGCGCGCCTCCGCCTCCCGCTCCAAGGGCAGACGGTCGGAGGGTAAACGCACGACAGGGATGCCGAGTGCTTCCACCCTTTGTACGATCGATTGCCCATGCTGTCGCTTGAGGGCGGCGGGCGTGATCAAAACGTGCTTCGGGCGCCAGAGACGGGGGGGCTGAAATGATGGGGGGTGATCAGGTATCATACATTGTAACGCCGCGCCCATGCAAAGCGTTCATCAGATGCCCTGATACTTTTCGTAACGGGAGATAGGCTCATGAACCCTCTGCTCCGCCTTGGATTTTGCCGGCTACAGTCAAGCTAAAGAATGTTTGCCACCTGATTGTCGAGGTGCAACGGGCTAAGCGGATTGGCAGCTTTCGGGTAAGCGCCAACCCACTTGAACGGCAGAAATGGGGTCGCACTGCTGCCTTCATCCCAGCCCGGGTAAAGTACAGAGTGGAATGTCGCGTCGTGTCGGTTGAAAGGGACAACTGGGCGTGCGCCAGAATTCCTACGCCGCTCGGCGCTGAAAGCTACTCTTGCGGGGCCCTGATGCTTTAGTCAGCGATGATGCTTCAGTTGTAAACACAGCCACGATCCGGTCCAGCTCACTTGCCTGACCTTCCGTTTGCTCAATGGCAGCGTTCGTTTGCTCGACTAATGCAGCGTTGTGCTGGGTCATCTCGTCCATCGTTCTGACAGCGATGTTGACCTCTTCAATGGCTGAAGCTTGCTCGCGGCTCGCACGGGCGATGGCGCTGAGTGCGGAGTGGTTCTCGGTGACTGACGCCAGGATGTCCGACAGCTTTTCGGCAGCCTCGGCGACGAGCTTGGATCCACCTGCGACTTCCCCAACCGATTGCTCGATCAGGCCCTTAATCTCTGCCGAAGCACTAGCAGCCGACTGCGCGAGGCGACGCACTTCGACCGCGACAACGGCAAAGCCTTTTCCAGCATCTCCGGCCCGAGCCGCCTCGACCGACGCGTTGAGTGCCAGCAAATTGGTCTGGAATGCTATGTCGTCAATCAGGCCGATGATGTTGGAGATCTTGGAAGAGCTCTGTGTGATGCGCTCCATTGCATGGTTAGCCTTGC
>JAESFH010000135.1_pt1 | contig 55468 bp, 50 predicted proteins | sample 9269381 | NCBI WGS metagenome assembly JAESFH01 (sample SAMN14504062, study PRJNA617094) | algae metagenome | isolation source: Aphanothece sp. CMT-3BRIN-NPC111 and co-occurring heterotrophs from well... | place: USA: Clark Mountains Wilderness, California | collected 2010-04-18
AAGCCTTTGCACGGGATCTGCCCGAGATCGTCTTTGCCGAGGATCCCGCCGCCGTCCCGCCGGATGACGTGCGCTACATCCTGACCTGGACGGTTCCGCAGGGGCTGGAGCGCTTTCGCCGGCTCGAGGTTGTGTTCTCCATTGGAGCGGGCGTGGACCAGTTCGACGCCGCGAGCCTTCCGGCCGATGTCGCTGTTGTACGCATGGTCGAGGAAGGGATCGTGCGCATGATGCAGGAATACGTCTCGCTCGCCGTCCTTGCCCTTCATCGCGACTGGCCGGTCTACCGGGAGCAGCAGGTCCAGGAGCTCTGGCGCGCACTGAAATCCCGACAGGCGGGTGAGCGGCGCGTTGGCTTTCTCGGGCTCGGCATCCTGGCGCAGGCGGCCATCGAGCGCCTCGCTCCTTTCGGCTTCCCGCTGGCCGGATGGAGCCGCTCGCCCCGTAAGATCGAGGGGGTCGCCTGCTTCCACGGGCGGGAGCAACTGCCGGACTTCCTTCAGCAGGCGGACATTCTTGTCTGCCTTCTGCCGCTGACGGACGAGACGCGCGGCCTTCTGGATGCGGACCTCTTCGCGCACCTCCCGCCTGGAGCGGCGCTCGTCCATGTGGGCCGTGGCCCCCAGCTCGACGCGGCCGCGCTGCTCGCGGCGCTGGACCGCGGTCATCTGTCCGCAGCGGTTCTCGACGTCACGGAGCCTGAGCCTTTGCCTGCTGGCCATCCGCTGTGGCGCCACCCGAAGATCGTGCTGACCCCGCATGTCGCCAGCGTCACCCAGCCCCACACGGCGTCCCGCGCCGTCATCGACAATATCCGCCGCTTCGAGGCCGGCCAACCGATGATCGGATTGATCGACCGCGCGCGGGGCTATTGACCCTTCACACCAAGGACACCGACATGACCCTTCTCGTCACCATCGACGCTGCTCCGACCTTCACGCCCAAGGAGGCCCTGCCGCTGCCCGAGCGCCTGATCTCGGGCTCGCCGGAGTTTAAGACCTGGGCACAGGACGATTCCCGCGGCGAGATGATCAAGACCGGCGTCTGGGAAGCGACCCCAGGCGAGACTCATTCGATCAAGGGCACGACCTTCGAGTTCTGCCACATCCTCTCCGGTCTCATCGAGATCGAGGAAAAGGGCGGCGAGACCAAGACTTACCGGGCCGGCGACAGCTTCGTCATGAAGCCGGGCTTCGTCGGCGTATGGCGTACCATCGAGACTGTTCGCAAGATCTACGTCTGCGTCTACGAGTGATCGTCGTTCCGAGCGGGCGGGTCGTGCGATCCGCCCGCCCGACAGCACGCCGCAAGGCTCCTCATTGCCTTTGAAGGAAGGGCCATGAAGACCCATTCCATTGCGCTGGTTCCAGGCGACGGCATCGGCCCGGCCGTGATCGACGCCGCCTGGCCGGTGTTGGAACGCGCCGCATCCCGACGCGCTTTCACGCTTTCGGCCACGCGCTTTCCCTGGTCCTGCGCCTTCTATCGCGAGACCGGGGCGATGATGCCTCCCGACGGGATCGAGACGCTGCGCCGTTTCGACGCCGTGTTCCTCGGCGCGGTCGGCTGGCCGGCCGAAGTGCCGGACGCGGTGTCCCTTCACGGGTTGCTGCTGCCGATCCGCAAGGCGTTCGCGCAATACGCTAACATCCGGCCGCACCGGCTCTTGCCGGGCGTGGAGAGCCCGTTGCGCGCGGAAGGCTTCGACATTCTCTGCATTCGCGAGAACACGGAAGGCGAATATTCCGGCGCCGGCGGCCGGATCCACGTCGGCACGCCCGACGAGGTCGCGGTGGAGACCGCCGTCTTTACCCGGCGAGGCGTCGAGCGCATCCTGCGCTTCGGCTTCGACCAGGCGCGAGCCCGGCGCGGCAAGCTCGCCTCGGTGACAAAATCCAACGCCCAGAAGCACACGATGGTCTTTTGGGACGAGGTGAAGCGTGAGCTCGCCGCAGAATACCCGGACGTGGAGGTTACGCCCTACCACATCGACGCGATGGCGGCACGCATGGTCATGGCACCCGAGACGCTGGACGTCGTGGTCGCCTCGAACCGCTTCGGCGACATCCTGACCGATTTGGGTGCCGCCATCCAGGGCGGTCTGAGCTTTGCCGCCTCGACCAACGTCAACCCCGACCGCACCGCGCCCTCTATGTTCGAACCTGTCCACGGCTCGGCGCCCGACATCGCGCATCTCGGCATCGCCAATCCGATCGCCACGATCTGGTCGGGTGCGATGTTGCTGGAGCATCTGGGCGAGCGCGAAGCAGCGGCCGACGTAATGCGAGCGGTCGAGGCGACGACGGCTGGCGGCGTCGGTATGCGACTCGGCCTGGACAAGACGGACGCAATCGCCAAGGCCATTCTGGCAGCTCTCGGCTAGTTGAAGGACATTCGGACATGCAGTTGAAAGACAAGGACCTGCTGCGCTTTCAGGGCCTGATCGGCGGGGAGTGGCAGGACGCGCACTCGGCTGCGACCGTGGAGGTCATGGACCCCGCGAACCAAAGCGCGATCGGTACCGTGCCCGATATGGGTGAAGCGGAAACGCGCGCCGCGATCGAGGGTGCCGAGCGTGCCTTCGCGCCCTGGAAACGCAAGACCCATGCCGAGCGCGCCGCACTGCTCGAGACCTGGTACGCGCTCATGGTCGAGCATGAGGACGACCTGGCGCGCATCCTCACCGCCGAGCAGGGCAAGCCGCTGGCCGAGGCGCGTGGCGAGATCCGCTACGGCGCTGGCTTCGTGAAGTGGTTCGCCGAAGAGGCGCGACGGATCGGCGGCACGACCATTCCCTCGCCGACGCCCGACCGCCGCATCCTCGTGCTCAAGGAGGCGGTCGGCGTTTGCGGCATCATCACGCCGTGGAACTTTCCGAACGCGATGATCACACGCAAGGTCGCGCCGGCTCTCGCGGCCGGCTGCACCGTTGTCATCAAGCCATCCGAGTTCACGCCCTACTCGGCCCTGGCACTGGGGGTGCTGGCCGAGCGTGCCGGCATTCCAGCCGGCGCCGTCAACATCATCACGGGTATGCCGGGCGGGATCGGCAAGGAGCTTCTGGCGAACGAGACCGTGCGCAAGATATCCTTCACCGGCTCGACGCGTGTCGGCGCGCTCCTGATGCGGGGGGCGGCCGACACCATCAAGCGGCTGAGCCTCGAACTTGGTGGCAACGCCCCCTTCATCGTCTTCGATGATGCCGACCTCGATCTCGCCATCGAGGGGGTGGTCGCCTCGAAGTTCCGCAACGGCGGCCAGACCTGCGTCTGCGCCAACCGCATTCTTGTGCAGGCAAACATCTACGACACCTTCGCCGCCAAGCTCGCCGAGCGCGTGAAGGGCATGAAGGTTGGACCGGGCACGCAAGACGGTGTCGCGATCGGCCCCATGATCAACGCCGCGGCAATCGCGAAGATCGAGAGGCATGTCGCCGACGCCAAGGCGAAGGGAGGCCGCATTCTGGCTGAAAGCGCCGACATGCCGGCCGGCAGCCAATTTGCGCGCCCGGTCGTGATCGGCGAGGCAACCACCGACATGCTGTTGGCGTCGGAAGAGACCTTCGGCCCCGTCGCGCCCCTCTTTCGCTTCGAGAGGGAAGAGGAAGCCATCGCGATCGCCAACGGAACACCCTTCGGCCTTGCCGCTTATTTCTACACCGAGAGCCTCGCGCGCTCCTGGCGCGTCGGCGAGGCGCTGGAATTCGGTATGGTGGGTCTCAACACCGGCGCGATCTCGACCGAGGTCGCTCCCTTCGGCGGTGTGAAACAGTCCGGCCTCGGGCGCGAAGGCTCGCATCTCGGCATCGAGGAATATCTAGAAGTGAAGACCTTCCACATCGGTGGCATCCGCTAGAGCCCCATCGCTTCGGGTTGAAACGCTCAGGCTCGCTCGGGTGTGGTCCCGTCGCATGATCTGATCCGAAAAGTCGGCAACTTTGCGGGATTATGCTCTTGGGCCCGCAAGCTTCTCCTGAAAGGAAACAAGGCGGCCGAAAGGCCGCCTTCTTCGTGGGTGCGGTGGTGTTGCGCGGAGGCGGCCACTTGGAAGGGAACCGCGGCGACGCCCTTGCATCGGAGCGCGACGGCCGAGGGCGGAACCCAAGCATGGACCCGACGGCTCGAAAGCGCAGCTCAAGGGCGTTAGCTAGCATGCCGCTTGGCAAGAGAGCATGGAATTGCCTTGCTCTCCGGCAGTGCGGATCTCAAGCCGGGCAGCGGGCAAACGAGCACGACATGCGGAGAAGCCTGCTATCAAAAGTCGAAACGATCGGCGTAAGGCGCAGGACAACACGCGCTGCCGGGGAGCCCGGTTTATCCATTTCCGATGCCGGGCGGTCGACCGGATCACGAGAGGGGTTTCGCTCCCTTCCCCGCGGTTGGCCCCGCTTGGCATCTCGCAGACGCTTCCTCATGTCGAACAGGAGACAACCATGCTGATGAATTCGCTGGTCGAACTCGATCGCGCCCATCTCGTGCACCCGGTCGCCTCCTACCGCGGGCACGAGAAGGCCGGCGTCAGGGTGCTGAAATCCGGTAAGGGCGCCGTTGTCACCGACGCCGAGGGGCACGAACTGGTGGACGGCTTTGCGGGCCTCTGGTGCGTTAACGCCGGATACGGGCAGGACAAGATCATCGAGGCGGCGACGCGTCAGCTGCGGGAGCTCCCATACGCGACCGGCTATTTCGGCCTAGGCTCGGAGCCCGCGATCCGCCTCGCCGCGGAACTGGCCGACCGGGCACCCGGCGACCTCAACCACGTGTATTTCACGCTCGGCGGATCGGACGCGATCGACAGCACGGTCCGCTTCATCCGCTACTACTACCATGCGCTGGGAACGCCCGGGAAGGACCAGTTCATCTCGGTCGAGCAAGGCTATCACGGCTCGTCGACCGTGGGCGCGGGCCTGACCGCGCTGCCTGTCTTCCACGCCGGCTTCGGCCTGCCCTTCGACTGGCAGCACAAGATCCCTTCGCACTACAGCTATCGCAATCCGGTCGGGTCCGATCCGAAGGCGATCATTGAGGCCTCAATGGCGGCGCTGCGCGCAAAGGTGGAGGAACTCGGTGCCGAACGTGTCGCGGCCTTCTACGTCGAGCCGATCCAGGGATCGGGCGGCGTATTGGTGCCGCCGGACGGCTGGGTCAAGGCGATGCGGGAGACCTGCCGCGAACTCGACATCCTCTTCATCGCTGACGAGGTCATCACAGGCTTCGGTCGCACCGGGCCGCTCTTTGCCTGCGAGGGCGAGGGCGTGGTGCCCGACCTGATGACCACCGCCAAGGGCCTGACGTCGGGATACGTGCCCATGGGCGCAGTGTTACTCTCCGACCGGGTCTACAACACGATCGCCGACGGAGCGGGCGCGTCTGCGGTGGGCCACGGCTACACCTATTCCGCCCATCCGGTTAGCGCGGCGGTCGGCCTCGCCTGCCTCGACCTCTATGAGAACGGCCTCCTTGAGAACGGCCACCGCGCCGGGCAGCGCCTGATGGCGGGTCTCCACGCCCTGGCGGACCACCCGCTCGTCGGCGACGTGCGCGGGCGCGGAATGCTGGCCGCTGTCGAACTCGTCACCGACAAGGTCCGCAAGACGCCCCTCCCCGCCGCTGCCGATGCGGCACGCCGCGTGTTCGACCGCGCCTGGGAGAACGGCATGGTCATCCGCGCCTTTGCCAACGGCGTCCTCGGTTACGCTCCGCCACTTTGCTGCACGGACGAGGATATCGATCGCATCCTGGACTGCACCAGGGCCACGCTCGACCAGACGCTGGACGATCCGGATGTCCGGGCGGCCATGAAGAGCTGACCAATCCGGCGGCTCCCCGGGCCGCGTCGGGTGCACCCTGTCCAGTTTCAGATAATGGGTGCCGACCCGGATTGGCAGACGCAAGACGTCGCAATAGCGCGGTGTGCGCGATAACGGTGGGTGTACTCCTGCGCGGCTTCGGTGGAAGCGCTCGGACTTACATGCGAAGCAAATTTACTTCTTCGCAGGCCGATCGGCAGCACCGGGGACCATGCTCTAAGTGCAGGCAAAGCCTGGGTCGTCCCAGCTGAATCAGGGTGGTCCGAAAACGCTCAAGGACGGACTGTAAGCACTTCGCGGACTTGCTCCCGCAGTCCCAAGGGCTCACCCCACGGCGTGGCCGGCCAAACCGAAAACGGTCGGCTCCCCCGCTTTTGCGTTCAGAAAGCGCCGGCCCTTGGACATGGTGGTGACATCTTCGTGGACCGAGAGCCCGCTTCGACGAAGAAAGTCGGCAAAGGGGCCTTCCGAGCGCGTGTCGACTCGTACGAAGCATCCCCTACGAGGCTCGATGTGAACGGCTGCCAGATTGATTGCGTCCTCCTCAGTGCACGCGACAATGGGGCCGACGACATGGCCCCGGCCGAACTCACGGCACATGGAGTAGCCGACGACCGTCTGGTCGCGCCGAAGAATGCGGATGGATGCGGCTTCCGCCAGAATGGCGAGCAGGCGCTCGCGATTCACTCCGAAAGCGGATGTATCGAGAGGCACAATGTCTTCCACCGCGTCAGGTGCGAGTTCGTCAATTCGGCCGACTAGGGGAGGAAGCGCGGGAAGCGTCGGAGACACCTCCCCTTGATAGAGGTGGACCACTCCCTCCTTGATGAACCCAAGGGAGTGGTAAAGACCGTATGCGGCACGCGTCGCATTGAGACTGAGGTTACGGTTGCCGCATTGCGCAAAGACCTGATCCATAAGCCACCGCCCATTTCCTTGCGCCTGGGTGCGGGGTGAGGTGATGACCAGGCCGATGGTCGCGAAATCATCCCCGTGAGGAAACCACATCGCGCTGCCGAAGACGCGCCCGATGCCGTCGACTGCGACAATGCCTTTGCCAGCTCGGCGTAGGAAATCCCAGTCTTTGGGCCGGTGGGGCCAGCCTACGCTGATCGAGAGTGCATGAAGTAAATTCACATCGACACTATCGATGTCGTGTGCGAACAGCTCGAATGACTTCAAACGCACCGACTTATTCATCTTTAGGCATCTTCTCCCATGACCGGGGCCATCGGAACCCTAGGTAGGCGTGTAAGTCCTCGGCTCCGCGCCGATTGCATCCAATCAGATCCATACGCGCGAGGTCCACAAGCTCAGGCGTTCAAGGCTTCCTGATGAACCAGGGTGTGTTGGGACATGAAAACCTTGTATCCGGCACGGATTACATATCATCTTTCGGACCACAGGAGCAACGTCGCCACTCCTCATAGGAGGTGGCCTCTAACATGGCTGCATGACTCGCTGTTCGCCGGACCAATGAGTGCTCGGCTCCAACGGGCGGCGCTTCCCGCTTGCTGCATGCCCTTACCGGTGCGCCCGGCGAAGGGCGATCGCATCCTGCATCCGATAATTCAGGATAACGGCCGGCATAAACCAGGGGTTCCCGTTGTAGAGCGGGACGAAGGCCGGCGGGCGGAAATCGAATGCGGTACGCGCCTCGTCCGTGCGTCCGAGAAGCTTGTAGGCCGCGCGCGTGCCGACCCAGGGCGCCCAGACGGTGCCCGAGCCGCAAAAGCCCGTGGCATAGAGGATGCCGTCCTTCTCGAAGATCCGCGGCACCATATCCCGGTTCATCGCGACATTGCCGAACCAACTGTGCGACAGGCGGACATCCTTCAGCTCGGGGAAGAGGTTCAGGAGCCCATTGCGCACGTAGGTCTTCGGCCTGTCCGGATCACCGGAATGGCCGCTCTCGCGCCCGCCGATGAGGATGCGTTTGCCGTCGGGGGTTGGCCGATAATAGAACCCGAGCTGTCTCCCCTCCCCCATCATCATGCGCTTGGGCATCAGCCGGGCCATGAGGTCCGGTGCGAGTTCCTCCGTCACGATGATGCGGCTGCGAACCGGCACGAGCCGACGGCGCAGGAAGGGGACCGCGCCATCGGTATAGCCGTTCGTGCAGACCAGCACCTGGCGCGCCTGAACTGTGCCGGCCGAGGTTGAGACGCGGAAGCCGGCCCCGTCCTTTTCGATGGCAGCTATGCGCGTCCCGGAGTGGACCGATACGCCGGCGGTCAGAGCCACGCGCAGAAGCTCGGCATGGAACTTGGCCGGATGCAGCCCTCCGATATCCATCCGCACCATTCCGCCCCGATAGAAATCGGTACCGACATACTGGCGCTGTTCAGCATATGGCACGGCGTAGGCTTCGATCCCCAGCCTTTCCGCCAGGGCCTCGGCGCCGCGGGCCGTCTGCTCGTACTCCTTGAAGCCGATCACGCCCTTGAAGAGGCCGGTCAGCTGGAAGTCGCAATCGAGCCCTTCCGTCCTGATGAGATCGTAGAGGAACTCGCGTGCGATCTTGCCTTCCATCTCGATGGCGATCGCCTTCTCCTCGCCAAAGCGCCGGGTGAGCGTGGTGTAGTCCGGGCGGATGCTTCCGCTGGTGATGCCGCCGTTTCGGGTCGAGGCCCCCTCGCCTGGGTTTATCGCGTCGAAGGCCGCGACAGAGCGGCCCTCGCGCGCCAGAAGAAGCCCCGCCGACAGGCCCGCATAGCCGGCCCCGACGATGGCGACGTCGAGCGCCTTGGGCAGGGGCACCCGCGGCAGCGGCGCCACGGGTGCGGCGTCCCACCAGTAGGGCGTGTCGCAATCGGCAATCGGGGACCTGTTCATCGGCTTCCTCTGCTCGCTGTGCTGTCGGCCCCCTGCGGCCGGAACGTGCCGACAAGGAAGGCTGCGGCTCCGACGGGGGCGAAGGCGTTGGTTGAAGGCAGTGCTTGGCGCGCCATCCGGGAGTTCGGTCCGGCGCGTCGCCGTCAGTTGTGGTTTCCGCGAACATCGAAGGCGTCGCGCAGACCGTCGCCGATGAAATTGAAGCTCGTCACGGCAATAGTGATGGCGGCGCCCGGAATGATCGCCAGCCAGGGGGCAGTGCCCAGATACTGCTGCGCGCCGTGCAGCATGTTCCCCCAGCTCGGCAGCGGCGGCTGAATCCCGTAGCCGAGGAAGCTGATATAGGCTTCCATGAGAATCGCCCTGGCAACCGTCAGCGTCGCCGCCACGATGATCGGGCCCATGGCGTTGGGCAGGATTTCGCGGAACATGATGTGTGCCCCGCTCAGCCCCAGCATGCGTCCCGCCTGGACGAACTCGCGTTCACGAAGGGAGCGGACCTCGGTCTCTACGATGCGAGCCACCTCCATCCAGCTGGTGGCGGCGATGACGACGGTGATCATCATCGGGCTCGGCTTCAGCGCGGCGGCGAGCGCCAGAACGAGAAAGATCGAGGGAAAAGACAAGAAGCCGTCCACTGTGCGCATCAGCACTGTGCCCACCCAGCCGCCGCGATACCCGGCGATCACGCCGACGAGCGTGCCGATCAGCGTCGACAGGAGCATCGCGGAGAAGCCTACCAGCAGGGAGATCCGCCCTGCCATGAAGAGTCGCGCCGCTATATCGCGTCCGAGCGGATCGGTCCCTAGATAATGGCTGCCGGTCAGGGGCGGGGCGAAGCGGGCGCGCAGATCAATGAAAAGAGAGTCGTACGGAAGAAGATACGGACCCACAACGCACGCCAGCGTCAGGAGGATGATCATCGCCATGCCGAGCAGGGCCAGACTGTGACCCATGAAACGACGCGTGGTGCGGCTGTTCCACCAGCGGTCGTGGACGGGATGGGCGGTGATGGCGGTCATAACGGCCGACTCCCTGTTGAACGTTCGAAGACGCGCTTAACTCAAGCGGATGCGGGGATCGATAAGGGCGACGGCGATGTCGGCGAGAAGATTGCCGAGGATGACGAGGATCGCTGAGAACATCAGCAGGCCCATCACCACCGGGTAATCGCTGTAGCCGAGACTATCGAGGAACAAGCGGCCCATACCCGGCCACGTGAACACCGTCTCGGTCACAAGTGCGCCCGTTAGGACGCTGGGAAGCTGAATGCCCGCCAGTGTCACCATCGGCAGAAGGGCGTTGCCGACGACGTGCCTCATCAGGATCCGCCGCTCACTCAAGCCTTTGGCGCGGGCTGTCTTGACGAATTCCTGGCTGATGACGTCGAGCGTCGCCGAGCGCATGTAGCGGCTCCAGATAGCGACATGCACGAGCGCCAGGACGATGCTCGGCAGGATAAGGTGATGGAGGTAGTTGAGGGCGGAGGCATCGCCGATCGTGTACATGTTGCCGGCCGGAAGCCAGCCCAGCCGGAGCGAAAAGATGTAGATGCCGACGAGACCGAACCAGAAGGTAGGGATCGACAGCGCCACCATGGCGCCCACGGTAGCCAGGTAGTCGAAGGCAGAGTACTGATGCGTCGCGCCGCGGATGCCGATCCACGTGCCGACCGCTATGGCGATGACGGTGGAGGACCCCATCAGCAGGAAGGTCGCGAAAAGATGCCGGCCGATCACGTTCAGGACCGGTGCCCCGTCCCGGAAGGAGCGGCCCCAGTCTCCTTGAACGAGCCGCCAGGCCCAGTCGAAATACTGCACCCACAAGGGACGGTTGAGCCCGAGCTGTTCTCTCAGGCGGTTGAGGTCGTCCTGGGTCATGCTCGGATCGAGCCCGAACTGCGCCATGGGGCCGCCCGGCAAGAGATTGAGGACGATGAACCCGATCACGGACACGATCAGGAGCAGGACGAGGCTTTGCGAGAGCCGTTTGAGTAGGAAGCCACGCATTCAGCTCGCGCCCTTCATGACAGCATCGGGGAATGGTCCCCTCCGTCGCGAGCGGCGGAGGAGACGGAGGTGGCGATTATCAGCTCTTCCAGTGCCAGGCGGAGGCGTGCCAGGAGGCGGTGCGGGTGTTGGGGTTCATCTCGGCGCCCCTGAGTCCTTCCTTGCGTCCGATTACGTTCGTGATAGCGAACATCGGCAGGAAAGGCAGATCTTCTCGGACGATCCGTTGCACCTCGTTGTAGATCTTGCGACGCGCTTGCTGATCGAATGTGCGCTGACCCTCTTGGAGCAGTGCATCGACCTTCGGGTTGGAGTACTGCGCCGTGTTCGATCCCCTTCCGCCCTTCGCCGCGATCGCGCCGGTGCTCAGGCGGTTGGTAACGTCCGGGTCGGCCGCGATGAGGAAGGTCACGCCCGCGATCGCCGAGTCGAACTGCGACTTGAGCCAGAAGTCACCAAACATGACCGCAGGCGGCAGGTTCGAAATGGTCATCTGGATGCCGATCGCAGCATACATCTGCTGCAGGAACTGCTGCACCTGCTCCCGCAGATGGTTGCCCGCGGTCGTGGAGTTGGCGAACGAAAGGCGGATCCCGTCCTTCGCGCGGATGCCGTCGCGTCCCGGCTTCCAGCCCGCATCGTCAAGGATCTTGCGCGCGCCTTCCAGGTCGTATGCCTGCACCGGCAGGCTCGGATCGTAGTAGAAGGACTGCGGGGGCATGAAGCTCTCGGTCACTGTCCCGACGCCGTAGTAGATTCCGTCGATGATCGACTTCCTGTCCATGGCCGCGTAGAGCGCCTTGCGAACCGCCGGATCCTTGAACTGCGGCTTTTCGAGGTTGAGAAAGATCGCTTCGATCGAGGAGCCGGCCGCCAGGCTGACCGAGCGCCCCGGCAGAGTCTTGGCTTCGGCGTAGTGGTCGGGGGTGATGTACGACTGATCCACGAGATCGACATCGCCGCTCTTGAACTGGGTGTAGAGCACCGTCATGTCAGGAATGTACTTGAAGATAAGCCGCTCAATGTAGGGCCCCTCCCCGAAGTACTCCGCATTGGCGACGAGTTCGACGTGGTCCCCTGGGACGCGCCGGCCCCACTTGAAGGCGCCCGTCCCAACGGGCGACTGGTTGAAGGGAGCGTTGCTGGGATCGGCTTCCTTTTCCAGGATGTGCTTGGGCACGATGAATGTTTCGGCGAGGAACGCAAGGTAGGGTGCGAAGCCGCTTTCCATCCGCCAGGTGATTTCCGTCGGTGAAACCACGGTGATGTCGCGGACAAGAGAATGGCCGCTCGTGCGCCAAGCGCGAAACTTGGGATTGGTGATGAGTTCGATCGTGTACTTTACGTCCTCGGCCGTGAATGGTCTGCCGTCGTGCCATTTCACGTCGTTCCGCAGGCGCACGCGCCACGACAGGCCATCCTGCGAGATGCCGCCGTTGGCCTGGGTCGGCACTTCAACAGCGAGGTTGGGCTGGATTATGCCGTTCGGGGCGATGCGGAATAGGGCGTCGAACACCGAAAAGTGGATCGCGTCGTCGACTTCGATGTGCGGCATCAAGGGATTGAGGACGGTGGGCTCCTGCGAAAGCCCGACGACGACACGCCCCTTCGGAATCTGAGGCCTATCCTGCGCGAAAGCCGGGCGTCCCAGAAGATTGGGTGCAATGAGCCACGCCAGCCCGCCTGCCGCCGTCAAACGCACGGCTTCGCGGCGCGAGTAGGCAGACTTGGGTGTAGTATCGTCCGTCATAAGGTCCTCTCCTCATTGGTGGTATATTACGATTTCGGATGGTACTCGGCTATTTTGACTTCAGGCCGTCAGCCGGGCTTCGGCCGGCTTTTCTCCGGGAATGGCCGCCACCAGTTCACGCGTATAGCCCGATTGCGGGTTCAAGAAGATCTGGGACGGGGGCCCCTGCTCCACGATCAGCCCCTTCTGCATCACGGCGATCTCGTCGCAGATCTGGCTCGCGACGCGCAGATCGTGCGTGATGAAAATCATCGACACGCCGGTCTCGCGCTGGATTTGGTCCAGGAGCTTGAGGATCTGCGCCTGGATGGACACGTCGAGAGCGGACACGGCCTCGTCCGCCACGAGCAGCTTGGGCTTGAACATCAAAGCGCGGGCGATGCCGATGCGCTGACGCTGCCCACCGGAGAATTCGTGCGGATAGCGGCCAAAGGCGCCGGCATCGAGACCGACGTGTGACAGAAGCGCCTTCGCCTCTGTCCGAGCCACGGCATCGGGCATGCCGTGGGCGATGGGACCGACGGTCAGGATCTGCCCGATGGTGGCGCGCGGATTCAAAGACGCGAAGGGATCCTGGAAGATCATCTGGATCTTCGGGCGGAGGGGACGGAATTCCGCTTCCGAAAGCTTGGCAATATCGCGCCCCTCGAAAAGGATCCGGCCGCCGTCACAGTCCTGGAGCTTCACCAAGAGTCTACCGAGCGACGACTTGCCCGAGCCGCTTTCACCGACGACACCCAGCGTGCGCCCTGCGGCCAGTTCGAACGAGACGTCCCTCACCGCAGGCACGATGCGCTGGCTGCCGAACAGGGCGCTGCCGCTGCGATAGGTCTTGGCCAGACCCTCGACCTTCAGGATCGCAGCCTTTCCCGCCGCTTCGGGAAGCGCGCGATCCTCCCCCGTTAGGCCGGGAACGGCCGCGATGAGGCGCTTCGTATAAGGGTGGGAGGGTGACTTCAGGACTTGATCGGCGCTGCCCTGCTCGACGATATGCCCCTTCTCCATGACGATCACGCTGTCAGCGATCTCCGCCACAACGCCAAAGTCGTGGGTGATGAACATCACGCTCATCCCCTTGCGGCGCTGGATGTCGCGGATCAGGTGGAGGATTTGCGCCTGCGTGGTGACGTCGAGTGCCGTGGTGGGCTCGTCGGCTATGAGAATATTGGGCTCGAGCGCCAGTGCCATGGCGATCATCACGCGCTGGCGCTGCCCGCCCGACAGCCGGAACGGATACTGGTTATACATGAGCTGGGGGTCGGGAAGATTGACCTCCGTCAGCAACTCTATGACGCGCTTGCGCTGCCAGTCCTTTGTTCCGACGCCGTGAGCGGTCAGAACCTCGGTGATCTGCTCACCCACTGTCATAAGAGGGTTGAGCGCGGAAAGCGGATCCTGAAAGATCATGGACACGACGCGGCCGCGCAGATTGCGCAGTGTCGCCGGCGATGCGCCGACGATGGCCGTGCCTTCCGATCCTCCGAGCTGGATGGTGCCGGCCGAGACCGAGATCGATTTGGGCAGGAGGCCCATGATCGTGTTCGCCGTGACCGACTTGCCCGAACCGGACTCGCCGACGATGCAGAGTATCTGACCGCTCTGAAGGTCGAACGTGACGTTCTCGACCGCGTGGCGCCGCTCCATGCCTTTCGGCAGGTCGATCGTGAGCCCCCTAACCGAGAGCGCTGCTTTATGCGATGTGGCGGCCTGCCCTACAGTAGCCATCAAGCTCTTCTTTCCTTCAGCGGCGTCCGTCAAACACTCTCCTCGAAGGACTGCAGAACATTATTTTCAGGAATCGAGCACTGCTTCGTCGTAGTGGAGATCGCAATTGCGATCTGTCACTAATTTTCGCCAAGCGTGCCTCATCTTTCGGTTCAATGTGGCGCGTTTGGGGCACTCGAATGCGCTGAATCTCTTTGATGGAGCAGCAGGATCCTCTGTAAAGCCAAAGAAGTTCGGCATATTCATCGGCGGCTTTTGAGATTGTGCCAACTCGGCATTATCGTCTGACATCGGGCCACGCAAATGCTCCCATGAGGGCATTGGTCCACAGATAGGACCATTGCCCTCATGGGAGCGGGAGAGGAAAGCGTTCACCCGCTCGTCGATTTCCTCGCATAGAGGGGTGACCTGGCTTTTGGACACACCCGAGCCGCTCATTGCGTTGACGAGGTCGTCGACCGCACGGGTCGAGATGCCGTGGATGTAGGCTTCCTGGATCACAGCCGTGAGAGTCTTCCCAAGGGTGCGCCTCGGCTCCAGGAAGGAGGGGAACTAGGAGCCCTTCCGGAGCTTTGGGATCGCCAGCTCGATGCGGCCCGCCCGTGTCTCCCAGGCCCGCTCCCGATAGCCATTGCGGTGGGTACAGCGAGTGGTGCTGCGTGCGCCCAGGGCGGCTCCCGTCTGGACCTCCACCTCCAAGTCCATCATGCGCTCGGCCGCAAAAGCCAAAAGTTCGCGCACGAGGTCCGCATCCAACCCTCCTCGATCAGCTCGATCAGGGCCATTCTGTCGTCGGTCATCGTCGTCTCCTGCTCCAGGTTGAGTTCGCAACTGAACCCTAGCCGAAGGCCGGCGATGATCACCTAAGCCGCAGCCCGCTCCTATACCACCCCTCGAGGTGTGACCGCAGACGTGACCCCGATGCTCCCATAGCGGCGCCCCAAACCCCGAGAACTGCGACGGGGCACATGGAACGGCCAACCCGTGAGTAGCAGATGCGGCCTGCTGCCACGGCGCAGCGATCCGGGAATTGAACCCGTGGCCGCCTGCGAGCGGATCACCGATGGTGCCGCCTTCTCTGTCGGGCGATTAGGTGCTGCTTGGCGGCTCTAGGAGCATAAGGCGGTGGCGGCACCCGCCTCCGCTCCATTCCCACGATGCGCCCTGCCCAATAGACCGGGTCTCTTCAGAGCCCGACGACGCCCGGCAGATGGGAGATGTCGGTGATCTCTACATAGCCGTAGTAAGGGTTGGCCGGCTCATGCCTGCGATTGACCCAAACCTTGTTCTGGATGCCGAGATCGTGCGCGGACATCAGGTCGTAGCGGAAGGAGGAGGAGCAGTGCAGAATATCCTCGGGGCCGCAGTTCAGCATGTCGAACATGTATTCGAAGGCTTTGAACCGTGGCTTGTAGGCCTGTGCCTGCTCGGCCGTGTAGACGGCGTGGAACGGGGCGCCCAGCTTCGCCACGTTGGACATAATCTGGGAATCCATCGCATTCGACAGAATGACCAGCGGGATTTTCTCGGCGACTTTCGCGAGGCCGGCTGGAACGTCCGCATGCGGCCCCCAAGTGGGAATGCGCTCATAGATGCCTTTGGCATCTTGGTCCTTGAAGGCGACACCGTTGCGCTTGCAGGCGCGCTCCAAGGCATTGTGGACAATCGCCTCGAAGGGCTTCCAGTCCGCCATGACTTCGTCGAGCCGGTAAGCCGCGAAGTTCTTGATGAACTCCAGCATCTGAGGCTCGCTCAGCTGAGCACCGTAAAGGTCGCGAGCAGCTTCTGCCATTTGAAAATTAATCAACGTGCCATAGCAGTCGAATGTAATGTATTTAGGACGGAAACTGGTCATGCGCGCTATCCTTTACCATCGGACCGCCGAGCGGGTCGAGTGATGCGATAACATTAGAGCTAAAACGACCAGTGGGATCACCGATCTCTGCCGGTTCTAAGAAGATTGTTCTCTTTCCGATGAGGTTTCCAGCATAAGCTTGCGACCGTCGCGTTTCATACAGTGCACCCTCGGATCAAGCATCCCAACGTCTGCGGGGCGGCACCTCCCGGCTGTGGCTCCGGAGAGATCATCCGCAGCGCCGGACTTCGACCTGGGGGGATGGCTTCACGAGGAAGGGCCTCCATGAGGCCGCGGCCGCGCTGCTCAAAGGTGCAGCGCTTGTCGCCACTGAAGGTCAACGTCTCTGCCAATGAGCCTCGTGGTCGATGTCATGCAGGCGGTCGGAATCATTGCCTTTCCGGGTGCCGGCATCGGCAGAATGTTTCGCCCTCCGGTATGGCTGCAGCGCACACTGCGGTTGGCCGAACGTTATCATGGGACCCCACCCAAACGAGGTCACACTACAATGGCGGCGCCGTTGATGCGGATCGAGACCACACCCGATCTGCCCGCCGAGGCGGACGCGGTGGTGATCGGCGGTGGCGTGGTCGGCACTTTCTCGGCATACTACCTCGCGCGACGCGGCCTGAAGGTCGCCCTTCTGGAAAAAGGTGTCGTTGGGGCCGAACAGTCCAGTCGCAACTGGGGCTGGTGCCGGCAGCAGAACCGCGACGCCCGTGAACTCCCGATGGCCACCCGCAGCCTCGACCTCTGGGAGCAGCTGGCGGCGGACACGGGCGCGGACACCGGCTTTCGCCGTTGCGGCCTTCTCTACCTGAGCAACGACGAGGCCGAGATCGCGCGCTGGGCAAAATGGCGCGACTTCGCACGCACCGTCGGCGTCACCACGCACATGCTGAGCCCCCAGGAAGCAACGGAGCGCGGACTAGCGACCGGCCGGACCTGGAAGGGTGGTGTGTTCTCGCCGAGCGATGGAACCGCCGATCCCTCACGAGCAGTGCCGGTCACGGCGCTTGCACTGATGGCGGCGGGCGGAACCGTTCACCAGAACTGCGCGGCTCGCGGAGTTGAGCTGTCGGGCGGGCGCGTCAGTGGCGTGGTCACGGAGAAGGGTACGATCCGTACGCCGACCGTCGTCATGGCAGGTGGGGCGTGGGCCTCCTCGTTCTGCCGGCAGCTCGGTCTGCGGTTTCCCCAAGCCAGCGTTCGCTCTTCGATTCTGGCTATCGCCCCCGGCGCGAGCGACCTCCCGGACGCCCTCCACACGGCCGAGGTCTCGCTCACGCGGCGCGGCGACGGCGGTTACACCCTGGCCATCAGCGGCCGCGCCCGCGTCGATCCGACACCGCAGCAGATCCGCTTCGGCCGAGAGTTCGTACCGATGTTCGCGCGACGCTGGCGCAGCTTGGCGCCTGGCGGTCTGGAAGGCTGGCGGCAAGGCCACGAGACCTTGAAGACGTGGCGGCTTGATGCGGAAACACCGATGGAGCGGACACGCATCCTCGACCCCAAGCCCGACATGAAGCAGATCCGCCTGACCCATGCGCGGGCCTGCGAACTGATGCCCTCGCTGAGGCCCATCCGCGTCACCGACACCTGGGCCGGCTATATCGACAGTACACCCGACGGCGTACCGGCGATCGGCGAAGTCGATTCGATACCGGGCTTCGTGCTGGCGGCAGGTTTCAGCGGGCACGGCTTCGGTATCGGGCCGGGCGCGGGCCACCTGATTGCGGATATCATCGTCGGCGCAGAGCCGATCGTCGACCCCCGTCCCTATCATCCTCGACGTTTTTCTTCGTCCGCCTGGGGCAAGGTGGCCGAATTCTGACAATGTTTCGTGACATGGTTAGGGCTCGGCTTTCAGGCGGTTTCGTAGATGGTGTACGGCCCACCCTTCGTGCTATTGCGGCCGGTAGATCATACAGCGGCCAATTCAGTTGCCTTCGAATGATGTCGCAGGCTTGATCCCGACGGGTGGGGTTTTCTGTCAAGCGCGGAGGTTCGAAGCATTAATGCCGCCAGTGGCGATCCTCTGGTGCGGCTCTCGCAGCGGATTGACTTCGAGGTCTTCCGCACGCCCTTGCTCAAGGCGCTACAACGGTCAGACCGGCTCAAGGGCGGACGTCCGCCCTATGATCCCGTGCTCAAGTTCAAGATCCTGGTGCTCCAGACCCTCTACACGTTGTCTGATGACGCCACCGAGTTCCAGGTCCGGGACCGGCTTTCCTTCATGCGTTTCCTGGGCCTTGGGCTCGAGCACCCGGTGCCGGATGCCAAGACGATCTGGCTCTTTCGGGAACAGCTCACGCGGGCCGGTGCTATCGAGGAGCTGTTTGCCTCCTTTGACGCTCACCTGAAGGGGCAAGGCTATTTGGCCATGTCGGGTCAGATCATAGATGCCTCCATCATTGCCGCCCCGCGTCAGCGCAACACGGATGAGGAGAAGCGGGCCCTCAAGGAAGGCCGCATTCCTGATGAGTGGGCGGTGAACCCGAAGCAGCTCGCCCAGAAGGACCGGGATGCCCGCTGGACCCTCAAGCGAGCCAAAGCCAGACCAGCGGGTGAGGACAGAGGCAAGCCCCGCGTTGAGATTGCCATTCCGGTGTTCGGATACAAGAACCACCTGAGCATCGACAGAGCCTATGGCTTCGTGCGCCGGTTCACGGTCACGGATGCGGTTGCTCATGATGGAGCCAGGCTCGCCTCGGTTTTGGACCAGACGAACACCGCGAGCTCTGTCTGGGCCGACACGGCTTACCGGTCGCGGGGCAACGAAGCACACCTGGAGAGGAACGGCTTCACCTCCAAGATCCACTTCCGGCGGCGACCAGGGGTGGGGCTCACGCCTTCGCAGAGGAAGGCGAACCGGGCACGCTCTCAGGTGCGCTCTGCCGTCGAGGCGGTGTTCGCCGCCCAAAAGCACCGCTTCGGGTTGCTCGTGCGCACCATCGGCTTGGCACGGGCGCGGGTGAAGATCGGGCTGGCCAACCTGGCTTCCACCTTCGGCAGGCTCATCTGGCACGAGAAGAGGCGAGAGCCCGCAGCCACCTGAGGAGCCCGCACCAGGGCTTCACCTCAGCTCACAGCCCGCCTGATCCCCTCCAGCACGGAACATCAGGTCGCCGCTCGCCATCAGCCACCTCCAATTGAGCGAAACAGCCGGGTAATTCGAGGTGTCAGATCGTTGAAGCCCGCGATGTTCACGAGTCTCAATACAGCGCGGTCGGGGAACTTTCAGGCGCGCAGAAGCAGCACGTCCACCGAGCGTGGGCTCTCGCGGCCGAACCGAACCTCGTGATCTGCGCCGAGATCACTTCCACGCTCGATACGGTCGAGGCAGCTGCCATCATGGAACTCCTGGCGGAGCTGCAGCGCGAGTTCGGTCTATTATACATCCTCATCAGCCGTGAACTCTCGCTGGTCCGCTCCGTCCGTGACCGGATTGCGGTCATGTACGCCGGCGAGAAGGTCGAGGAGCTGGATCCCTCGCTCTTTGAGACAGAAGGCACGCATCGTTACTACCGCCTGCTACACGCTTCAATGCTAGAACTCGCTGCGGCGGGTTCGATGGCTTTGACCGCGCGGCGCTCGCCGGCTCATCAGATCTCGTGCGCGCTGCCCCCTAGACTGGGAATAGCTTAGTCAGCGGCATGTGGCTTCGGGCAAGCGGCGTCTTCAGCACGACATAACTGAAGTATTTGTCGATACCGATGTCAATCTCGGTTAAGCGCTCCATCATACTCTGGTACTCGCCGATCCCGCTCGTCACAAATTTCACGAGGTAGTCATAGCCGCCAGAGACGAGGTGACATTCTACCGCGGTCTCCTCTTTCTCGATTGCGGAAAGGAAACGGGCAAAATCGATTGCGCGATGGTTCTTTAACGTAAATTCTGTGAATACGGTGAATGTTTGACCAAGTTTAGCAACATTAATCTGTGCGGCATAACCCGAGATATACCCTGCTTCTTGCAATTTCTTGACACGCATGAGGCATGGACTCGGCGACAAATGTACAAGTTCCGCCAATTCAACGTTGGTGATTCGGCCGTTTTTTTGAAGCTCATATAGTATTTTGATATCAATTCGGTCGAGTTTCATGGCAATTCAATCGTGATCCGAGGCGTGGACCCATTCCGCTGGTCATGCACCGCACAATATGCTGGCTGCCTCCGGGCGCCAAGGACCAGCGTAGAGGCTGCCTGCTCCTCATCGCCCACCTTGGCGGTCTGCCTAAGCTAGGGAAGAATTGGCCTGACCGGGATTTTGGACCGGGTTCAGTGAGACTACTGCATGGCGGCGGGTGTGGGTAGGTGCTGAGCGATGGCCTGTAGAGTGACAGGCGCAGGTGGTCGGTAGCCCAACGAGGTGGGGCCGGATGCGATTGTAGTGGTCTCGCCAGGCTCCGATCACGACCTGCGCCTCGCGTAAGCTGTAGAAGATCTCGCGCTTCAGGCACTCGTCCTGGAGCTTTGCTCGGAGAGCTCGGCCTCTTTGCAGGCCAGCGCCAGGCTCTTGCCCTGTGCCATCTGGATCTCGATCTGCCGCAGCTTCGCGACGATCTGCTCCGCGCTCCAGTTCTTGCGTCTCGCCATCAGGGGCTCGTTCAGTCCAGGTTGATCCTCCGGTCAGCCCGGTCCAAAACGAGCCAGTCAGGTCAGTCGTATAGAGGTCCGATGACTACTCCACTGCGGAAGTTTGGCTTACTTCCGGATCGTGCCAGGACCGGACCTTCCCGGCGCACCGCGGCTGTGTCTGCTTCGCGCCCATCCCGGCCGTTCACGGCGCAAAACGCCGTTTCCGAAAGCCGACGTTCGTTCAGGTCATAGCGTTCAGATTGCTGCTCCTGGAAGGGCGGCAACCGAACCAGCGCTCCTGACGGGGTGGCGACCTTCAAATCAATCGCAGGGCCAGTCCGGCGCAGCAAAGATTGTGACGCGGCTAATTGGAGGCTCACGGCGCCAAGGGGCACTCACCCTGTGGCCAGGCTTGCTTTCGCAACATTATAACATTACGGTGCAGCTCCGCGAAGGAGAGCAAAGCGCATGCAACGAGGCTCGTTGAACCGGAGTTTGGGGTGCTGCCCAGAGGTCCCCCAAGCGCGTGGTGAGTGCGCCCACCCCAATTCATGTTCAACAGGGTAGCGCCTATTCGACAGGTCTGCTCGTACGCGGCGCGTTGCGGGGACCTCTGCCCATTTGCTGCAGTTCGGAGTGGTCAACTGCCCAACCGATTTTTCAGCTCATGATCATGCGCGCTGCGCCGTTTTGCCTAAGCCACAGGTGGCGCGGCACCCTAGAAGTTATTGGCAGTATTTTCGAACTCGATCTGTGACGAGGTACGCTCCTATGCTACGCATCACTGTTTCCGCACTTGCTTTCGGCGCTATTTTTGGCGTCTCCAGCGCTCACTCTGCAGCGGGAGATGACATCCTCGATATCGTTGCACCCTTCGAGATCAACGGGACTGATCCTTCGACGGCAGGCGATCTCTTCCTGAGGATGAATGTTGCCGAGACACTCGTCAGCGCTGATGAGGCTGGCAAGCCGCTCCCCGGACTGGCAACGGCCTGGGACCTAACAGACGGTGGACGAACATGGCGTTTCAAGCTGCGCCCTGGTGTCACGTTCCACGACGGTACGCCACTGACGGTACAGAGTGTCGTCACGTCACTGGCCTTCGCCAACAGCAAACCCGGTATCCTCGATAAGGCGCCGATCCAAGCGATCGAGGCGGACGGAGCCGACGTTGTTATCCGCCTCTCTGAGCCCTTCGCGCCTCTCCTCGCCTTTCTAGCGCAGAACACCACCGTCATCCTTGCCCCAGCAGCCTATGATGACAAAGGAAAAGCAGCACAAGTTATCGGAACCGGGCCCTACAAAGTCGCTCTGCTGCAGGCGCCTCAAAAAATGACGGTAGAGCGATTCGACAAGTACTGGGGTGAGAGGCCGACCATCCGAGCGGCCAGCTATCTAGCAGTTGGTCGCGGCGAAACACGCGCACTCATGGCTGAGAGTGGCGATGCGGATTTTGTGTTCAACCTCGATCCCGCCAGCCGGACACGCCTGAGCCGCAGTCCCAAGGTCACTGTGCTGTCCGTGGCAATCCCACGCAGTATCCTGCTCAAGGTCAATGCAGGTCATCCCATGCTCAAGGACCTGCGCGCCCGTCAGGCCCTCAGCTTTGCTATCGACAGGGAGGGCCTTGCTGCCGCAATCCTGCGCTACCCAGCTGCCGCTAATCAGCTCTTTCCGCCTAGCGTCGCGAGCTGGCACAACGCGAGCGTTCCACCCCTGACATTTGATGAGGCAAGGGCTCGGGCGCTGCTAGCTGAACTCGGCTGGAGACCGGGAGCCGATGGAGTCCTTGCGAAGGATGGGCAGCGCTTTGCCTTGACGCTCACGACCTATCCCGACCGGCCGGAGCTACCCCTCGTTGCCGCCGTCCTACAGGAGCAGTTGAGACAGGTAGGCGTTGCGTTGAGGATTAACTCCACCAATTCCAGTGAGATCCCAGCGAAGCATCAAGATGGGACGCTGGAGCTGGGCCTTGCCGCACGCAACTTCGCGCTTGTCCCCGACCCAATCGGCACGATGTTGCAGGACTATCCACCCCAGGGCGGGGATTGGGGTTCGATGAACTGGTCGAATGCCGAATTCAACCAGGCGATCAAGGATCTAGCAAAGGTATCGGACAGCGCTCAGAGCCAGCCCTTGCGCGAGAAGGCCGTCTCCATCCTGCAAGGTGAGCTGCCAGTCATCCCGATCGCCTGGTATCAGCAGACCGCAGCCGCGTCCAAGAAGCTCGAGAACGTGCGTCTCGATCCTTTCGAGCGCGACTTCGGGCTTGCCCGGATGCGGTGGGTGCAATGACCAAGGTGCTAGGCTACCGCCTCTTTCAAGCGCTCCTCGTCGCGCTCATGGTGGGCGTGCTCACCTTCATCATGGTCCGAGCGCTTCCAGGCGACATGGCCTACCGCATCGCCGCAGGCCGCTACGGCTATGACATGGTCAACACCGAGGCCGCTAACGCGGTGCGCACGGAGCTCGGTCTGGATCGAGGTGGAACAGCTGCCCTCGGCCAGTGGTTCTGGGATTTGGTCCGCCTCGATCTCGGCACTTCCGTTGTTTCGGGCGAGCCCGTTGTCGACGAGGTGCGACATCAGCTCGGCCACACGTTGGTGCTTTCGCTCGTAGCGGTACTCATGTCTCTGCTTATCGGTCCACCGATCGGCATCCTCGCCGGCTTGCGTCCGGGCGGGGTCATCGACCGCGGACTGCTCCTGGTGTCGAGCACGCTCCGCGCCCTGCCGCACTTCGTGGTCGGCCTCCTGCTTATCATCGTCCTCGCGACCGGGTCAGGGATCCTTCCAGCCGCTGGGCACGGCGAGCCGCAGAACCTGATCCTGCCAGCCCTAACACTGGCGCTTGGGCTTGCTGCCGTCTCGAGCCGCGTGGCCAGGGATGCAATGGCCGCCGTTGTAAGCTCTCCCTACTACGCCTTCGGGCGCACGAAGGGACTGTCCGAGAGGCGAGTCTTCCTTCGTCATGGCCTGCGGAACGTGAGTGTGCCGATCGTCACCTATCTGGGCGTGCAGTTCATCTATCTCATCGAAGGTGTCGTTGTGGTGGAAACCCTCTTTGCCTGGCCTGGAATTGGTCATGCGCTCGTTCATGCGATCTTTGCCCGTGACGTGCCGGTGATTCAGGGCACCGCTCTGGTGATGGGCCTGCTGTTCGTGCTGCTCAATGCAATAGTCGACCTCGCCTGCTACTGGCTCGATCCGCGCAGGCAGGCAGCATGACAGCGATCACATTGAGTTCGCCGGGTTCTGTGTCGCAGGGGAGGCGACTTCCCATCGCAAAGAGTATCGGCTTCGTCCTTCTGGCCGCAATTGTTCTGTTCGCGTTTCTCACGCCGCTCGTGTGGCCTGTGGACTCAACAAGGCAGAGCCTGCGCAACGTCCTGGCGGCTCCGAGCTGGGCCGAGCCGCTCGGCTACGATCATCTGGGTCGGTCGATGCTGGCACGCCTCGCGGCAGCCCTGCGGCTGTCTTTGGGATTAGCTTTCCTGAGCGTACTGACGGCTGCCGTCCCCGGCGTTCTGCTCGGCATCTTCGCAGCTTGGAAGGGCGGCCTCGTCGACCGGGCGCTGTCAGTCGTCGGTGACGTGTTCCTGGCCCTACCAGGTCTTCTCCTGGTGCTGATGCTGACGGCCATTGCGCCGGACTCGCCCTGGGCGCTGTACGTGGGCATCTCGCTGGTGCTGTGGATCGAGTATTTCCGTCTGACCCGAGCCACAACGCGTGCGCTGATTGCCTCTCCAGCAGTTCAGGCCTCAACGCTTCTGGGCTTCGGACCTGCCTACATCGTCCGGCGTCATCTCTGGCCCGAGATCGCACCGATGATCCTGACGGTCGGCGCCTTCGGGGCTGCCACCGCGATTATGGCGATCGCTGCACTCGGCTTTGTCAGCGTTGGCGTGCGCCCCCCCACGCCTGAGCTCGGGCTGATGATGACCGAGTTGCTGCCATACTATGAGGAGGCACCTCACGCCCTGCTGCAGCCGATCGTCATGGTGTTCCTCCTCGTCCTCAGCCTCAATCTCATCGCTGCGAGCAAGACACGATGACCGCACTGCTTGTCGCTGACGGCGTCTCTGTCTTTGCGAAGGAGCGGATCGTCGAGCCGGCATCCCTATCGCTTCATGCTGGCCGACCGTTCACGATCCTGGGCGAGACAGGCTCCGGCAAGAGCCTTCTGGCGCAGGCCATCATGGGAACGCTGCCGGTAAACCTCCGGGCCGAGGGTAGCGTCACCATCGTCGGTCAGAGGCTGTCGCTGACCACGGACCGGGGGCACCGTCGCTTTTGGGGGCGGGTAATCTCAGTGCTGCCGCAGGAGCCGTGGCTTGCGCTTGATCCCACAATGCGAGCGCAAGAACAGGTCGCCGAGGGGCACGGCTTCGTTCGAGGCTTGACCAGGGCGCAGGCAGATCTCCAGGCTCAGGCCGACCTGTCGAGCCTGGGTCTTGCTCAAGCCGCGGACAAGTTGCCTTCGCAGCTTTCGGGGGGCATGGCCCAGCGTGTTGCCTTCGCGGCGGCGCGCGCGGGCGGCGCCCGGATCGTCCTCGCCGACGAGCCGACGAAGGGCTTGGACGTGGCCCGCCGCGACGACGTTATCGCTCTCTTGATGCGCGAGGTAGCGGAAGGTGGAGGGCTCCTGACCATCACACACGACCTGGAGCTGGCCCGTAGACTGGGTGGTGATCTCGCGGTGATGCTGAACGGCGCTATCATTGAACAAGGACTGGCGGAGGAAGTCCTCGGACGTCCGCGGCATGACTACACCAGGCGCTTGATCGAGGCAGATCCGGCTCATTGGCCTGAGGGCTCTCCACAGCGTGCAACTGGTCTGTCTGTGCTTAGAGCGGAGGAGCTCGGCAAGACTCGCGGTGGGCAACGTCTGTTCAGAGACCAGAACCTCGCCGTCCATGCAGGCGAAATCATCGGTATTACGGGGCCGAGCGGCTGCGGCAAGAGTACCTTCGGCGATATTCTCCTCGGCCTGCTGCCGCCTGATGAGGGCAGCATTCAGTACGGCGAGGGACACACAAGAATCAAGTTCCAGAAGCTCTACCAAGATCCGCCTTCCGCTTTCCCACAACGGATCACGCTACGCCGGACCATACTGGACCTCGTCAAGCGGCACAGGCTGGACGCGGCACGGATCGAGCCGCTCCTCGCGCGGCTACGGCTATCACCTGAGCTTCTCGATCGTTCGCCAAGCGAAGTTTCGGGAGGCGAGTTGCAGCGCTTCGCCCTGCTTCGGATCCTGCTGCTCGATCCTGTCTTCCTCTTTGCCGACGAGCCGACCTCTCGGCTTGATCTCATTACGCAGCAGGAGACAATCGAGCTCCTCGTCGAGCTGGCGCGGGAGCGCGGCTGTGCTGTCCTTATCGTCAGCCACGATGCGGAACTGATCCGAAAGGTCAGCGACAAGCAGGTCCAATTCGGAGGCTCAGAAAGGGAGAGTTCATCCCGGGACCGGCGTATGCTGCAGATTGCTTCGACATAGAAGATTGGCGGCAGGCTCTATTCCGACGCACTGTCGCAGCCATCCGGTCCGGCGGGAGCTTGCATCGACATGATGAGCCACAACATTGGAGCCATACGAGCAGCTCTGACGAGCTAGACACCGGCTCAGGGGCAAGCGACCAGAACACGTCCGACGAAGTCCGCACCAAGGGTGGAGGCAACGTTCAGCTTGCCTCTCAGCGCTGCCGCGATGTCGTCGGCGAGGAGCTGAACCCCCTCGGCAGCCGTCTTGTCAGGTCGCTTGATCGTTAGCACGCAGCCCTTTGGGGCGTTCACCATTGTGACAGCGTCGGCACCCTCGCCCATGTTCCCAGATACGAGAAACCCGCCGCAGCATGAGCCGGGCGGGTCAGGTGGATCTCGAGATCGTTCACTTGCGCTCAGTCGAGTAGCAGGCTTGCAATTCTTGCATTTGCCGTCTCAGGGCGGGCCGCTTACATTGTGCACTGCAACACGGCGAATGGCGTCGCGGTGTTGCTGCCCTTCTTGGGCGTTTCCTCCCTAAACTTTGGGCCGCTGGCAACAGCGGCCTTTTTCTTTTCCATCACTCCGGCTCGATCTCGGCGACTTCTGGGCCTTTCTGCCCCTCGACGATCTTGACCCGCACCCCCATCCCCTCGGGGAGATCCCGCGCGCCGGAGCGCTCGAGAGCAGAGCGGTCCACGAAGAGGTCCTTGCCGCCCTCATCGGAGGCCACGAAGCCGAAGCCCTTCTCGGCGTTGTACCATTTCACCCGCGCTTGTGTCTCGGGCTAGGAGGAGAGAGCGGGGCCCGACCGGGGTCGGCTCTGCCGGTCCTCGTAAGAGGATGACGAGCGACGATCACCGAAGGAGGGCTGGCGATCCTGAGCCCAGGGATTCGGAGCATAGCCGTCCCGCCCGCGCCTGTTGTCCCGGTAGTCGTTCCCGCGTCCTATCGTGATCTCATGCTCTGAAGAAAAGAGTATCTTCCTTCCTGCCACAGTAGAGTTTAAGGGGTCTAGGTATCCTTGCCTGAGCAATCCTGTCCAGACTTTGACGTTCTGTTGGCTCGGTGGTCTAATTGTGGGGGGTGGTTTGGCAAGTTGCGGCGCGTGCCTGCTGAAAGCACTGAACAGGCCGTGCACAGCTACTGAGATCACTGGTAGCGCTCTTGGCTGAGGATCTAAGGGGGCGTAGGATGCTAGCCTGCTTAAGTTTAAGCCCCGCCCTGCTTATCCGCTGTTTCGCAGCCCTGCCGCAATACCGTTGATCGTGAGGTGAATGCCCTGGACGACATCGTCGGCCTGATCGCCCGCACGATGCCGTTTGAGAAGTTCCACCTGCAGGTGGTTGAGCGGATCGAGGTAGGGGAAGCGGTTCTTGATCGCCCGCGCTAGCAGCGGGTTGCGCTCGACGAGCTGGTCCTGCTCGGACACGGCGAGCAGCATCTCGATGGAGCTCTGCCATTCCCTGCGCAGGCGTGAGAAGATGGCGTCACGCAGGTCCCGGTCGGATACGAGTTCCGTGTACCGTGACGCGATAGCGATGTTGCTCTTGGCCAGCACCATGTCCATGTTGGACAGCAGCGCCTGGAAGAACGGCCACTCCCGGTACATCGACCGCAGACGTTCAAGCCCGCTGTCGGGCGCGCCGGCAAGATAGGCCTGCACCGCCGAACCGAAGCCGTACCAGCCCGGCAGCATGAGCCGGCACTGCGCCCAGCCGAACACCCACGGGATTGCACGCAGATCCTCGATCCGGCGCGAGTTGGTGCGTGAGGCCGGCCGACTGCCAATGTTGAGGTGAGCGATCTCGCCAATGACGGTCGAGTCCCAGAAGTATTGCTCGAAGCCGGGTGTCTCGTAGACGAGCGCCCGGTACGCCTCGAAGGCCAGACGGGAGAGTTCCTCCATCGTGGCGAGGTACTCCTCGCGCGGGGCAGCCTGGTTGGTGTGGAGAAGGGTCGCCTCGAAGGTCGCGGCCGACAGGATCTCGAGATTGCGCCGCCCGAGCTCCGGGTTGGAGTACTTCGCCGCGATGACCTCGCCCTGCTCGGTGACCCGGATAGAGCCCTGCACGGCACCGCCGGGCTGCGCCAGGATCGCCTGGTAGCTCGGGCCCCCTCCCCGGCCCACGGACCCACCGCGCCCATGGAACAGGCGCAGCGTCACACCATGACGCCGGAACACCTGCACGAGCGCGATCTCGGCTTTGTAGAGCTCCCAGCCCGAGGTCACGAAGCCGCCGTCCTTGTTGCTGTCGGAATAGCCCAGCATCACTTCCTGGACGTTGCCGCGCCCGGCCACGAGGGCGCGGTACTCGGGGATCGAGAGCAGGTCATCCATCACGCCCGGGCATTGACGCAGGTCCGCGATGGTCTCGAAGAGGGGCACGATGTTGAGGGCGAGCGTGCCCTGCAGCGGCCGCAGGAGGCCGGCCTCCTTCAGGAGCACGCCCACCTCGAGCACGTCCGAGGCGCTGCCGGCCTTCGAGATCACGTAGTTCGGGATTGCATCAGCACCGAACCGGCGATGAGCCTCCGCGGCCTCGCGCAGGATGGCGAGTTCCGACGCCGTTCCATCGGAATAGCCGACGTGAGGCGAGGCCAGCGGCCTGACGGTCCTGAGCTCGGCGAGGAGCGCCTCCACCCGCTTCTCTTCGGAGAGATTGATGTAGCCGTAGCCGGGCTGTGCCGCCTCAAAGAGCTCCGCCACCGTGCGCTCGTGCACATCGGAATTCTGGCGCATGTCGAGACCGGCCAGGTGAAAGCCGAAGACGTCGACGGCGCGGCAGAGCCGACGGAGCCGTCCGCGGGTAAGCGCGCCGGAGCCGTTGGCCCGCAGCGAGTGCCGGATCGCAACCAGGTCTTTCAGGAGGTCCGCTGGGCGCGCGTAGGCCGGCGCATCTCCCAGAGCATGGCGCGGGACCTCGCCGTGCCCGAGCGCCCGGGCTGTCGCGGCGAGCCGGGCATAGATCCCCGTGATGGCGCGGCGGTAGGGCTCGCGCTCCCGGTGGGCCGACCGGTCGGGTGAGGCCTCCGCGAGCTTCCTGACCTCGTCCGAGACGCTGACACGGCCGGCATCGAGGGAGAGTTCGCCGCCCAGCGCGTGCAGCTCCTCCAAATAGAAGCTGAGCGCACGTCCGCCCTGAAGCTGGAGGGCCTGGCGCAGCACCTCGGCAGTCACGAAGGGGTTGCCGTCCCGGTCGCCGCCGATCCAGCTCCCCATGCGGAAGTAGGACGGCAGTTCCACCCCTTTCCAGGCGGGATCGGACGCGGCAAGACTATCCTCGAGATCGGCATAGAGCCGGGGCAGCTCGCGCAGGAAGGTGTAGTCGTAATACGCCAGCCCGTTCACGACCTCGTCGATGACCTTCAGGCGGTGCCGGCGCAGGAGGCTCGTCTGCCACAGGATCAGGATCGCGCGGCGCAGATCCTCCTCCAGGCCGAGCTCCTCGTCCGGCGTGAGCCGCACCCGATCGCGCGCCGACAACAGGCTTGCGACCTCCATCTCACGGTCGATGGTGCTCTTGCGCCGCACCTCTGTGGGATGCGCGGTGAGCACGGGGCGGATTTCTGCCCGGTCGAAGAAGTCCTGGATTGCCTGGCGCGGGATGCCGGCTGCGCGGGCCCGCGCGAAGGCTGCCGCCATCGTACCGTCGCGGGGCGGCGATCCCGCATGGGCATGAGCGCGCGCGCGCCGGATGCGGTGCAGGTCCTCGGCGATGTTGGCGAGGTGAGAGAAATAGCTGAAGGCGCGGATGATCTGGATCGTGCTGTCGGGCGAGAGCGCGTTGAGGATCGTCTCGAGCTCGCCACGGGCAGCCCGCTCCTCATTGCGGTGGAAGCGGATCGAGGTCTGGCGGATGCGCTCGACCGTCTCGAAGACGGCCTCGCCTTCCTGCGCCCGCACCGTATCGCCCAAGATACGCCCGAGGAGGCGGATGTCGTCCCGCAGCGCCTGGTCTTTGTCGGGTGCAGCTAGGTCGTCCACAGGTACGGCCTCACACAGGGGAGATGAGAACGAGCGAAGCCATCAATTCAGCTGACCTGCCTCTGTGACCAGGTCACGTGGTTTGAGACTTCTCGGCATGAGTTGTGCTCCAAGAGGCCGGCTGTTGTCATCAGCTTCGCGGCGGTACAAGCTGAAAACTTAGCTGGCGTGAGGTGTTCCAGGCTGGAACACTCGTGTGCCGTGTCCGGTCAAGTTGCTCATGGGCTTGAGCTGATAAGGTTGCGCACGTAGTTTCGCCGGCTGTTTTAGGGTTGGGCGGGAGTATCGCAAATACCGTTCATTGTGTCATGTGGCCGCTGCAACGAGGGCAGATCAGCTGTTCAGCCCTGCATGCAATAAATATTTAGAGAGAACCTTCTGCCGCACGCATTTGCACCACCCGAAGATTGTTGGTCGTGCCTGCAACTCCGAAGGGCACGCCAGCCACAACAACAATAAAATCGGGAGATTTCGCCAGACCCTCGGCACTGGCATGCAACGCTGCTTGTTCCACCATCTCCTCATAGCTCCTGATTTCTTCGGAGCGAACGCTGTGGGCCCCCCAGAGCAGACAGAGGCGCCGCGCCACACTTTTATGCGGTGTGACGGCCAGGATTGCCACGTCAGGGCGCGTGCGGGCGATGCGGCTCGCTGTGGTGCCACTCGAGGTATAGGCCACGATACAGGGAGCGCGGATTGTCTGGGCGAGATCGCCGGCTGCGCTCGCGACCGCATGTGGTGGGCTCTCTTCGATTTCAGGCCTGAGCGCCGTAATGATGGATCGATAGGCCTGATCCTGCTCGGTCTGCCGGATGATACGATCCATCATTGCAACCGCCTCGACCGGGTACCGACCTGAGGCCGACTCGGCGGACAGCATGACGGCATCGGCGCCATCGTAGATCGCAGTTGCGACATCAGAGGCTTCCGCCCGGGTGGGTGTTGGTGCATTGACCATCGAGTCAAGCATCTGAGTTGCGATGATGACCGGCTTGACAGCCAGGCGGCAGAGCCGGACCAACTCCTTCTGCCTGCCTGGCACCTCCTCTGGCGGGATCTCCACACCGAGATCGCCGCGAGCCACCATAACGGCGTCGGAGAGGCGGACAATCTCCTCGATGTGGTCCATCGCCGAGGGCTTCTCGATCTTTGCCATGATCCCCGCCTGCTCGCCAATCAGGCCTCGGGCCTCGAGCATGTCAGAGGGGCGCTGAACGAAGGATAGAGCCACCCAGTCGACGCCGAGCTCCAAGCCGAAGGCGAGGTCTGATCGGTCCTTTTGTGTAAGGGGCGAAAGGTTCAGCACCGTGCCTGGCAGGTTGACGCCCTTGCGGTTGCTGATCGTCCCCGCCGTCACAACCTCCGCCTCAATAAAGTCGCTTCCGAGCGCCTTCGTGCGAACCCGAACCCGCCCGTCGTCAATCAGAAGGTCCTGCCCCGGCAGGATCGCCTCGAAGATCTCCGGATGCGGCAGGGGGATCGAGGATCGGTCACCGTCCTGACCTTCCAGAGCGAACCGGATCGTCTCGCCCTCTGTGAGTTGCAGCGAGCCTTCCGCCAGAGTGCCGATCCGGATCTTGGGACCCTGCAGGTCCTGGAGGATACCGATTGGCCGGCCGACCTCTGCCTCAAGGGCGCGGATCGCGGCGTGAACCCGAGCGTGATCGTCGTGCGTCCCGTGGCTGAAGTTCAGCCGGAACGTATCGACGCCCGCGAAAAAGAGCTCGCGCAGCTTCTCTGGGGAGGCGCTCGCCGGCCCGACGGTCGCGACGATTTTGGCATGACGCTGACGGCGCATGGTTCAGGCGGCTCCTTGTCCGGTGATGAGAATCGCACGGAAATCATTGACATTGGTGAGGGTTGGGCCGGTTACGACCTCGTCCCCAAGTACTTCGAAGAAGGTATGGCCGTCGTTCTCGGCAAGGCTCCTCTTGGCGCTGATCCCTTTCGCCCAGGCCCGCGCGACACTGTCAGGGCCAAGATAAGCTCCCGCGATTTCCTCCAGGCCGTCGACTCCGTCCGTATCGCCTGCAAGCGCGTAGATCCCAGGTCGCCCATCGAGGGCCACAGCCAGCGAGAGCAGGAACTCGACATTGCGGCCACCCCGCCCTCGGCCACGGATAGTCACTGTGGTCTCTCCGCCGGACAGAAGCACGCAGGGGGACGGGAAAGGCTGACCCCGTTGCGCGACTTGAAGTGCGAGACCGGCCATGACTTTGCCGACGTCCCGGCTCTCCCCCTCGATCGCATCACCCAGGATGTGAGCTGGGATGCCATGCGTGGCAGCCACCCGCGCGGCTGCTTCGAGCGCCATCTGTGGGGTCGCAATCATCCTGAGGTCCGCCTGGGCCAAGCGCGGATCGCCGGGTTTAACAGTCTCACCGTGACCACTTGCCAGCACCTCTAGCACTGCGGGAGAGGGCTCGATCTGATAGTGGGAGAGGATGTCGAGAGCGTCCTGACAGGTTGTCGGGTCCGCGACCGTTGGCCCCGAGGCGATGTCGAGGGGATCGTCCCCGGGTACATCCGAGATCAGGAGCGTGACCACCTGAGCAGGGTGGCAGGCGGCCGCGAGCCGTCCGCCCTTGATCCCGGAGAGATGCCTGCGCACGCAGTTTATCTCGCCGATCGAGGCGCCGGAGCGCAGGAGTGCCCTGTTAAGGTCCTGCTTATCGGCGAGCGTCACCCCCTTGATCGGGAGCGGCAGTAGCGCCGAGCCGCCACCCGAGATCAGGCACAGGACCAGATCATCGGGTGTGAGGTCCGAGACAAGGCCCATGATGTCCCGTGCTGCCTGCAACCCCAGCGCGTCCGGCACCGGATGGGCAGCCTCGCGCACAGCGATCCGCGTCGTCGGCACCGCATGGCCGTAGCGCGTGACCACAAGCCCAAACAGCTCGCCCGGCCAATCGGCCTCAACAGCGCGCGCCATGGATGCCGCGGCCTTCCCGGCGCCGACTACAATCGTACGGCCTGCCGGCGGACCGGGAAGAGCGCGCGGAACGCAGGTGGCGGGATCGGCAGCGCGCACGGCAGCCTGGAACATCTGTAGCAGCAATGCACCGCAATCGCGCATAGGAACCTCCCCATCAGTGCCCACGGCGACTGCACCCATTGAGTGCCTGTACCACCATTATGTGGGCACTTAATCTCGTGGCCGCCGTGGGTCTTCTGCTCGCCACCAACGCGCAGCCACATCGTCACACGAACTGTGTAGTTCCCTAACGCAAACACCAACAGATGCCTGCGAGGTGCGAAGCCTAACCATGTACCCTACAGGCGCACCAGGGTTGCTGCTCGGGTCGACAGCGTCCCGTAAGAAACGTGCACTGTCGCCGTGTTGGCACGGGGAATCTCAGCGGGCGCATGACCTCATGCTCCGATGCCGCGCAGACGCATGGCGGCTCCCATACGGGCCGCCGCGAGTTCTGGGTCACGCAACAGGCCGGCTTGGCTTGCAAGGCGAAAGAGTTCCGCTAGATGCAGTGTGGAGCGCGCGCTCTCCTGGCCGCCTATCATAGTAAAATGGGATTGGAAGCCATTTAACCAAGCCAGGAAAACGATGCCGGTCTTATAGAAGCGGGTAGGCGACTTAAAGATGTGACGCGACAGCGGCACGGTCGGCGCCATGACCTCCTCGTACGCGCCAAGGTCGCCGTCCGCTAGGGCGTCAAGGGCGCTCGCTGCCGCCGGAGCGATAGCGTCGAAAATTCCAAGGAGCGCGTGCGAGAAGTGCGTGCCATCGCCAGCGATCAGACGCGGATAGTTGAAATCGTCGCCCGTATACATCCGCACACCTTCTGGCATGCGCGCGCGCATGGCTATCTCCTTCTCCTCCGAAAGGAGAGAAATTTTGATGCCGTCGATTTTGGCCGCGTGTGCTTCGATTACGGCGAGGCAGACCTCCATTGCCTTCCAGTGATCCGCATATCCCCAATAGCCGTCGAGTTCCGAATCAAACATCTCGCCGAGCCAGTGCAGGATAACCGGCTGGCGCACTTGCGCTAGAACTCGGCCATAAACCTCAGCAAAGTCGTCTGGCCCCCGTGAGCAAGCGGCGAGCGCTCTGCTCGCCATGAGAATAATTTGCCCGCCAGCGGCCTCAACAGTGGAGCACTGCTCCTCGTAGGCCGCGATTACGTCTGCGGTGGTGATGTCCGGAGCCGGGAGAAGGTGGTCAGTCCCGGCACCGGAGGCGACGAGCGCGTTACCAGATGCGCGTGCCTCGGCGACTGAGCGGCGGATCAACTCCTGCGAGGCTGCCCAATCGAGGCCCATTCCGCGTTGCGCTGTATCCATAGCTTCCGCTACGCCGAGCCCGAGATCCCAAAGATAATGCCGATAGGCCAGGGTCGCGTCCCAATCGATTGCAGGGGCGAGCCAGGGTTCGACGTCGGCAAGCGGGTCCGAAACAACGTGAGCGGCAGAGAAAGCGATCCGGTTGCGGACTACGCCCGGCCGGCGCGCGAAATTGCGCGGCAGCGACAGACGGAAAGTCTCAAGTGTTCCATCTCGACGGGGAAGCTTAACTTGGTTCATACGTTGTCTCCTCTGTAACGGATCCGCAAGGCTTCAATCAGTCGGTGGGTGGCCACCAAATCGACTCCGCTCAAAGTGGTCCCACGACGCTGGTTACGGGTGATGAGGTAGCCCGCGATTGCGCCGGAGTGGCCCCCACAAAAGGCTATGGGATTGCCATCTCTGTCGAATAGCCGCGCGACGCCAAGATGCCCTGCGCTCCCGTCTCACTGGAACTCTCCAAGGCAGCCATCCCCCGCGCCGCCGGGTAGCATGGAGGGCGATGACGTAACCGTGCTCCGGGAAGCGTGAATAGCGGTCACCCGCAGCGACAATCGCGGCTCGTCCGCCAGGACATCAGCAGACGCTCGTCAAGCGATCGACGCATGTATCCAACACCAATGCTTCCGGTCGACGCCACCAGTTGGCTGCAGAAAAGATCTCAACTTCGACCGGACCGGCGTATCCATGCGCCTCAAGACAGTTCCGGAGATTGCGCAGATCGATGATGCCATCACCCATCATGCCTCTGTCGAGAGCCAAGTCCCGGGTTTCATAGAGCCAATCGCAAACGTGGAAAGCGAGAACTCTCTTGGCCCGACACGCCCTCTCAGTCTGATAGATCAGTGCCGGGTCCCACCAAACGTGATAAGCGTCTATTGCCACTCCAAGATACCCACAGCTGGCTGGGTCGATCTCCTCGCACCAATCGAGGGCCTCCCCCAATGTATTCAGACACGAGCGATCTGCCGTAGTCATTGGATGCAAGGGTTCCAGCGCTAGGGGAACGCCAAGCCGCTGCGCGTGCTGAAGAAGCTCCGCCACACCGTCTTTGACCTGTTGACGAGCCTGTGGCAGGTCCCGGCTTCCTCCCGGCAAGCCGCCGACCACAAGTACGAAGCAAGCCGCTCCAAGCGTTGAGGCTTGCTCAAGAGCCCTGACGTTGTCAACAATAGCGTCCTTACGCGCCTGTGCTGTCGGTTGGGTGAAGTATGTGGAGGGACAAAAGCCGCTGACGCCTAGGCCGGCATCGCGAATGTGGCGGGCGACCTCCGCGACATCCTCATCCTCGAGCTCACGTCGCCAGGGTGCAATTTGCCCGATGCCGCGCGATGCAACCAGCTCGATGAGCTCGTGGATGGGGCGCCGATGTCCAAAGGTCGCCGTGTTGATGCTGAGCGCGTCTCGATGGTTGTTAAGATCTCTCATTATGTCGCTATTCCAAAAAGAGTCTGGCTTGTCAGTTCGGTAGACCTAGCTGGCCGCAGCATGGACGAGCATTGCGCGGCTACATGCTGACGTAAGCAGGTGCATTCAATTGACGCAGGGCGCCACGACATGGAAACGCCACACAGCATGACGCTGGCTTACTGGCTAAAAACGGCCAAGCATTAGTCCGCCGTCAACACGCACGTCCTGACTTGCGGTGTACGGCAGCAGGCCCGCAGCCATGCTACGCACCACCCGAGCCACGTCCTCCGGCTTTCCCCAGCGTGGATTGAGCAGCACGCCCTCGGCGATGAGCGCGTCGTATTTGGCTTTCGCTGGCGTGGTCATATCGGTCATGATTAAGCCGGGCTGCACCTCGTAGACCCCCACGCCGTGCCGCGCCATCCGGATGGCGAACAGTTTCGCGGCCATAGAGAGCGCTGCTTTCGACATGCAATATTCACCACGCTCCACGCTCGCCAATACTGCGTTCGACGAGGTTATGAAAACAATGCTTCTATGGACGCCTGTCGGTTCAGTCGCGGCAGCCATCTTTCCTGCCACAGCTTGCGTGAAGAAGAACGTGCCGCGCGTGTTGACGTCGAAGCAGCCGTCAAAGCTGTCGTACGTAACGTCAAGCAGGTCGCCGCGCGACTTCACTGACACGCCCGCGTTGTTGACGAGGCATTCAACGGAGTTGAACCTGTTCAATATCGCGCCGAGTACATCCGCGTGGCTAGCGACGTTGCTAATGTCGAGGTCAAACGACTCAAAGCGCCGCCCTATCGCTGAAACTCTCGCGCCGAGCGCGCGCATGTGTTCGGGATCGGGCAGTGACACTGCTGCTATGTCGAAGCCTTCTTCCGCCAGAGCAAGTGCAATAGCACTGCCTATACCGCGCGAAGCACCTGTGACGATCGCTGTCGGGCCCATCTAGTATCCTCTAATCAACTTTTTTTGTCGAGAACGGACCGGCCGCCCGGGTAATCATTCGGCAGGACTTTCGAGATCGAAGCCAAAGAAGCGGGCCACGCCGATCGCTTGCCCATAATGCATGTGACGGCCAGCATGAACCAAGTGTCCACTAGCTTGGGCGGCGATAAGCAAGGGTGTCATCTCAGGCTTCGTGACGACGTCTACAACTAACGTGGACGTCGGCAACAGTTTCGGGTCGAATGGCATAGGGTCGTGCTTAGCCATGCCAGCGGGGGTTACATTGATTGCAAAATCGAACACCTCATCGGCCAGGGAGCCAGATGAGACTGCCACAGATGGGTAAGCGCAGCGCACGCGACTGATGGCCTCGTCCCGCCTCTCTTGGCTGATGTCGTCGATGACAATGGATCGGGCGCCAGCCTCTGCCAGTGCCGCCGCGATTGCGACGCCCGCGCCTCCCGCGCCTATGAGGAACGCACTTCTGCCTGCCACGGGGTACCCGCGCGTCGAGAGCCCTAGTACGAAGCCGTGTCCGTCGAACATGTCGCCAGACCAGGAGCCATCCGGCTCCCGGCGGGCTGCGTTGATAGCCCCAACCAGCTGCCCTGTAGTTCCTACCGTGTCCACGAGATGAATTGCTGCAGCCTTGTGCGGCATTGTGAACACCACTCCTGCGAGATTTCGAGTCGCCTTCAACCCCGCCCACGCAGCAGACAGATCGCTGACTGGGACGTGCAAGGCCACCATCACGGCATCAATTCCTTGGCGGGCGAACATTCCATTGAATACGGCAGGAGAGCGTACGGCAGAAATTGGATCGCCGATGATCGCATACAGCGCCGTAGTGCCACCAATTTCTTCGGTTCGCATGAAGCGGACTCCTCAACTCGCCGAGCGGCGCGCTGTCAGAAAGTGCCCGATGCGGGTCTTCGCTTCCGGCGTATCCAAGACCAGCGACGCCATAAGCCGCTCAATCCGCAATGACTGGCGAAGATGACCCTCAGAGGCTTCAAGTAGCACTTCACGCGCGAATGCGATCGCCGGCGCGCTCCGCGCAGCGACGCCCTCGGCTACCTCTATTGCTGAAGGAAGAACTGAGGCGGCGGGAACGATACGTGCGGCGAGCCCATAAGCCCCTGCCTCGGTGCCAGTCAGCACCCTCCCCGTCAAAATTAGATCGGCAGCAAGCATTCGGCCGCAGCAGGCGATAAGGCGTTGCGTTCCACCCTGGCCAGCAATAACCCCAATACCAGTTTCTGGCAGTGAAAAACGGGCGTCTTCGGCGGCGATAATGATATCACAGTAGAGAGCAAGCTCGAGACCACCTCCGACACAGTGACCCCGAACCGCCGCAATGATGGGCTTGGGCGAGCGTCGAATAGTGTCAAGATTGTCGAGCCACTGACCGCGCACCGCCTCGATTGCGTTAAGTTTTGCGACCTCCTCTAGATCGGCACCGACGCAGAAATGCGTTTGAGTGCCAGCGAGCACGATGCAGCTGACGGCATCGTCATAAGCTGCCGCATCGATGGTCTTCAGGAGTGCGTCGGCGAGGCTCGAGGACATAGGATTGCCGCGGCGCGGCACGCCGGTCATTGTGATGACGCGAACCGCTCCGTGGTCGGCCGTAGACACTAGTTCGGTCATAGTATGATCCCTGCTTTGTATTGACTGACATTGCGGATAACTGGCTTAAATTCCATCTGCGCCAGCACATCTCGTTCGATATCTACGCCTGGAGCCACTTCGACTAGTTCGACGCCGTCCTCGCACAGTCGAAAGGTGGCGCGCTCTGTTACGTAGAACACTTTCTGTCCGCGCCGCCGGGCCTGCTCGCCGCTGAACGTGACCTCGGCAACCTCGTGCACGAGCTTCTTGATTCGGCCGTGGCCGCGAACTTCTAACTTGCCGTCGACAATACGAACATCACTCTGCTTCGCGTCGAAGGTGCCGCAAAACACCACCTTTTTTGCATTCTGAGTAATGTCAACAAACCCGCCCGGACCATTCACAACGCCGTTTAGGCGCGACACATTGACGTTACCTGCTGCGTCCATTTCAGCCATCCCTAGGAAGGCAATGTCGAGGCCGCCGCCGCTATAAAAGTCGAACTGAATATTGGTGTCGACAATTGCCAGCGGATGATGGGCTATACCGAACAAGTCATCGTCCAGCATATCACCGCCATGGATTCCTTGCTCAATCGTGGTCCAATAGAGATCACGCTCACCGCGTTCGGAGATCAGAGTCGCAACGAGAGCCGAAGCCCCAAAGCCGAAATTGAGTGTCGCGCCAGCTTCCAGTTCGAGCGCGGCCCGTCGTGCAATGATCCATTTGATTGGATCACCCTCTGCGGCACGCTTCGAGCTCTTCCCCTCGTGGCTTACGAACGAGGGATCAAAGGCGTTGCGGTAAGTTTGCTTCTGTTCTGGGACTACAACAACGGCGTCGACGAGGGCCCCAGGAATCGCAACGCTACGGGGCGGTAGCGTCCCGACCGGCACAGTCTCGCGCACCTGTGCAATGACGATTCCGCCGCTATTGTGCGCCGCAAGAGCCACCGAGCGAACGTCTAGATCCGCCGGCTCATCCGCCAGCGAAATGTTGCCGACCGCATCGGCATAAGTCCCTCTCACGATCGCCACATCGACGCGAAACGGCTTGTATCGCAGGTACTCGCGACCATCGAGCGTCAGCAGTTCGACAACATCTTCCTTCGCCGCATCATTCACTCGTCCTCCACGGAGTCGGGGATCGGCAAAAGTTCCCAGTCCTACATGGGTGATGAGTCCGGGCCGGCCCGCTCCAATCTCCCGCAGAAGATGAGTGATTGCGCCGCCCGGTAACGAATACGCCTCAATTGCGTTGCGACGGGCAAGTTCCTGCATCGGAGGCGACCAGGTCCAATGCCCTCCGATAACACAGCGAACCATGCCTTCATGCGCGAACCGGTTCGTTCCGCGCTGGGCTCGATCGCCAAGGCCTAACGCGTGAACGAGCTTGAGATCGGCCGGCTCGCCGCTAGCAAGGAAACGCCGTTCGATGGCTTCGAAGACTGCGTCTGGCTCCACCAATCCCCCGCCAGACCCTGTGATCGCAACTGTCTGACCGGAGCGGATCATGGCCGCAGCCGCATCCGTATCCATGGGTTTCTTTTGCATCCAACCGACTCCGAATTTGCGTGCAACGGCGGCTACTCGTGCTCGCCTGCAGCTAATGGCGACAGGCCCGTAAGACCTTGCTGACCGAGCAATTCAACGCGCGTGCTTACCGAAACCGCCCAACAGGATGTGCATGGTGAGCATGCCTATTGTACAAGGAACGCACGCGCGATGCTCTTTCTAATTAGTATCTTGGATCTTCTGTACCAAGCTCTTCAATTCCGGGGTAGTTGCATATTTCTCCCAGACTGGTTTCACCGCTTGCACGAAGGAGGCGTGGTCGATGTCCTTCGCCTCGACGACCTTTGTGCCTGCATCAATGACGGTCTTGCGAGCGAATGTTTCGCGTTCGGCCCAGAGCTTGCTGAAGTAAGGGAGGGATTCTTTTGCGGCCTTGCGGATTGCCGCCTGCTCATCCTTGCTGAGGCGATCCCAAATCACTTTCGAGAAGACCACCACATCGGGTGCGCTGACATGCCGGATTTCGCTGTAGTAAGGCGCAGCCTCGTAGTGCTTCATGCCCTCATAGGAGGGGTAGCTATTTTCCGCAGCGTCCACCAAACCGGTCTTAAGCGCCGTATACACCTCCGCGAACGGGATTGGCGTCGGAGCTGCACCCATAGCACTGACAAGGCTGACCCAAAGGTCAGAAGGTTGAACCCGAATCTTAAGCCCTTTCATATCTGCGACGCTGCGGATCGGCTTCTTTGCGTAAACCGAGCGCGTGCCGCCTTCGTAAAGAGCCAACCCGATGTACCCGTGCTTTTCGAAGGCGGCCAAGATTTCTTCGCCGATTGGTCCGTAGATAACTGATCTCAAATGATCTTCGCTTCGGAACAGAAATGGAAAGGATGGGACAAGTGTCTCGGGAATGAAACCGTGGAACTCGGATGTTGAAACTCGCGTCATATCAAGCGAGCCTAACTTCACCTGCTCCATCGTGTCCTTCCCAGACCCTAAGGCACTGTTCGGAAAAACTTTGATGTTGTGCTTCCCATTCGTATGGGCGGCAATGCGCTCACCCATGAATTTCAACGCTTCCGAAGTAGGATAACCGGCTGGCTGGTTGTCAGCCGCTCGGAAGTCCCTAGCGTCTGCGACGCTTACCGAAAGCGTCAGGAGTGATCCAAGGACAATTGCTGAACATGTTCGAACGATAGACATGGTATGCTCCCTTCCCATTGTGAGCCAACATACTTGGCCTGTATGCCTGCATCGCCATCGCGTGCAGATCGTGTGAACAGCGACTACTTCGTGCTGTTCGCTCCGGTCGTCGTGAAGACGACGGACCTGTCTTCTTGCAAGGTACTAGCAACCCTTGTGGAGGGGGCCCAGATGAACCTTCGCCCTTAGCGGTGATGGCTCCTCAGAACACCGGCTGGCCCCTGATCAAACTCGGCAGCCAAGTCGAGAACCAGGGCACGTACGTGACTGCAGCAAGTGCTGCGAAGAGCGCGCCGTAAAAGGGCCAAATCGTCTTCATCACTTGCCCAACCGACACACCGCCGATAGCGCAGCCTACGAACTGAGTTGTGCCAACGGGAGGTGTGTTGAGGCCTAGTGCGCAATTAAGGAGCAGAAGCATTCCGAATTGCACAGGGCCCATTCCCATTTTCATCGCGAGGGGAAGAAACAGCGGAGTACAAATCAGGATGGTTGCCGCCATGTCCATAAATGTCCCGAGAAGGAAGAGAATGAGGTTGATCAGGAAGAACATCACAAGCGGATTTGTAGTAGCGCTCAATAGGAACTGTGCCATGAGATCGGGCAGCTCCATGTAGGCCATCTGCCATTGCAGCATGTTAGAAACGCCAATCAGCAGCAGAACAATGCCGGTCGTTTTTCCTGCCTTAGCGGCAGCCTTCATCAGCTGATCCCAGGTCATCGTACGGTAGATGACGAGTGTCAGCAGAAGGGCGTAGCTAACGGCAATGCCGGCCGCTTCAGTCGCAGTTGCTGCACCGCTAACGACACAAGAGAGAATAAGTACAATAACCAACAGCCCTGGTAGAGCAGCAAGGAACGAAGTTAAAACCGCATAAAAGCCAGGGAACTTGGTCACACCCGCGCCTTCAGCGAGCCGCGGATATCCGTTTTTGGCTGCAACCCAATATGCGGCAACGAGCATGCACACCATGAGCCAGCTGACCGGCAGGAGGCCGGCGAACATAAGGTCAGTGATTGAGGCACCGCGTATCGAATGGCCATCAATGACGCCCGCGACACCCTGAGCGGCGAACGCATAGATGATCATGTTGTGCGACGTTGGCATCAATGCTCCCGCAAGGGACGCATGTGTCGTGACGTTCACCGCGTAGTCGGCACTGTAGCCTTCCTTTTTCATCATCGGGATCATTACGCCGCCCATTGCCGAGACGTCAGCAACAGGCGAGCCGGACACGCCGCCGAACAAGGTGCAGGCAACAACGTTAGCCATGCCGAGGCCACCACGCCAATGCCCGACCAAATTACGGGCAAAGTTGACGATTTTATCTGCGATACCACCGTAGAGCATGAGCTCACCGGAGAAGATGAAAAATGGAATCGCCAAGAAAGAAAAGACGTTCATGCCAGAGATCATGCTCTGGAAGCCCGTAGCAAAAGGTAAGTCTTGGACGAAATACGTAAGTATGCATGAAAGCCCGATTGCAAATGCGACCGGCACGTTCAACAAAAGAAAAAGAAGAAAGCTGATGCAAAGGACAAGGAGAGGAACGCTCAATTCCATGACGACACCACTTCCTTCTGGCGCACCATAGCGATCAGGTGCTCAATTGAAAAAAAGATGATGAGTACACCCGCTATTACGCCTGGAGCGTAGCGATATACCTCCGAGATTGGCAGCGTAGGAATGATGTTCCCAGCGACCGCTACTGCCATGATGGTGCATCCGACGGCTAGCAGCGCACCAAAGATGGTCGTCAGCACTCCGCCGATCAGGCCAACTACATACTGAGCTTGCTGAGGAAGGAGTACAACCAGCGTCTCCATTCCGATGTGGCCCTCGTCCCGGACCACTACCGCCGCGCCAAACATTGCGACAACGATTACGAGCAGCAACGCAACCTGCTCTACATAAGGCTGAGGGTCGTTGAACACGTAGCGCTTGAGAACGCCCCAGTTAACGACCGCCCAAATTCCGAATAGGCCTATGATCGTTATGTACAAAGCGCAACGAGACAATTGCTTGTTCAATAAAATCAGCCATCCCATTCGATTCCTCCGGGAGTAAAAATGCGACTGCTGTGCTGCGGCCATGTGCAAGGGCTTTCCCGCGCTCGTTGAACCGGTTCACCGAAAGAGCAAAAAAAGAGATCTCTGCACGCCGTACTCTTCGTCGGCCCATGTTCCATTGAGCCCTCCCATCTGCTCAGTCCTGCCGTTGAACCGGTTCAATATTGTGCGCGACGCTACGAGACGGGTCAGAATATGTCAAGAAGGTATTTGCTGAAGGAATTTTCGGGATGCGCTGGGTGCCCGTGCCGACTGCCTTTTATCTTGCAGAGGACACCCGCCCCTTCGACATTACAGAATCGGCGAGAACGGGGCCACTAGATGATCGAACAATAAGTTTAGGAGCTAGAATGATCTTTTCGACTGGCCTGTCCGGTTGATTGATGCGGGCCTCCAGAAGCTCTCCGGAAAGGCGACCGATCCGATCGAAATCGACAGCAGCTGTTGTAAGACCTGGCTTCCACAGAGCGGCTTCAGGAGTATTGTCCGCGCCAACGACAGAGCATTCCCGTCCAGGTTCAAGGCCAAGCTGCCGCAAGCCGAGCATTGCTCCAAATGCCAGTATGTCGTTGAAACAGACGACCGCTGTGGGGTGCGCTGGCTGTTGAAACAACATAGTTGCGGCCCTGAAACCATCCTCGCGTGTGGCCGGGCATTCAATTACCCACTCGGGCGGGAGGTCGACGGAATCAGCTTGTAGTGTTTCGCGGAAAGCCGAAAATCTGTCTTGTCCTGTCGTCGAAAGTCGATTGTGCCCTATATAGCCGATGCGTTTGTGTCCCAAAGAGAGCAGATGGCGGGTAACTAACCTTGATCCCAGCCGGTTATCATTTCCAACGTAATCGGTCTTGAGGCCCTTGATGTAGCGAGTTGCCATTACCAAGGGAAGACGCCATTCAAGAACGCGTTGTATATGCGCCTTTGGCGTACCGACTGCGGGCGTCACGATCAACCCGGACACATTATATTCCCGTATTGTCTCAAAAAACCGGAGCTGTCTTGATATCGTCTCGGAGGAATTTCCTAGAATGACAACTCGTCCTGCCTCCTCCAGGCTACTTTGAATTCCGGAAGCGACTGAAGCAAAGTAGGGGTTCACGAGATCACAAATTGATACAGCAACTATTTTGGTCCGTTTGTTGCGAAGCTGACCAGCGTTGCGATCATAAACATATCCCATTTCTTGAGCGATACACATAATATGCTCGCGCGTCGCTTTTGGGATTTTGGGATTCTCATTGAGCGCCATTGAAACAGTTCCGGTGGCGACGCGCGCTCTTTTTGCAATATCTTTGATCGTGGTTCGTTTAGCCTGCATGGTCTCGCCGAGAAAAACAAAATGGTACAGTACCTTAAAATCAAGCGCGATCGCAATTCCCTTCACGTGCTGATCAATGCCTCCGCCGTTCACGACGCCACACTGCACAGATTAGATGGTGGGCGCACTTCAGTGCGGCCTTCTCCTATCTCCGATCGCATTGTTTAGATACATGATAGCGCTCGACCCCCTATCACTGGGTGTTCGACAGTCCAGAAGCCGTGCATAATGCCACCCCATCACGAGCCGCTTATCCGGGCGGCAACACTACTTCCGGCATTAGCGCCATTGGCGAGTTCGCGCACAAGATCGTGGCTATTCGCGCCCTCACTGAGCTTGGGAACGGCATCACGCAAAACGTGGGCCTGGTCTCTGGCGGCCAGTTGGTCAACACGACGGCACCGTATGCTGAAGGGCAAATTGACCTACGCTGTATTGATCCTGCGGACCGCGATCTTACTGTAGCCCCGCGTTACGGTCAGCATGAGGTAATGTGGGGCAGACTGGTACGGGTCGGCTGTACAAAGTGAATCTGCTGGCGTGGGAATCTCATTTCGGCTCACGTCGGTTCACCACGAGCTCTTTCACGAGACTATCCAGCCGATCGCCCAGCCGGTCGATCGCAGCCCCAAGGCGGCTCTCCGCCTCTCGGAGCACCTCGCGGGAGACGAGCTGCCCGGCCTGGGTCTCCCGGTACGCCGCAAACTGTGCTTGCACGTAGGTGAGCTTCTCGTGTGCCTTTTCGGCACAATCCAGCGCTCTCTTGGCAACCCGGCAGGCATCATCCGCGATCCTTCGTGTCTCCCGCACCTCTTTCTCGGCCGCCTCGGCTAGAGCATTCGCCCGCGCCGCCACGTCAGAGGCGCGGATCCAGAACGCCACAACCGTGACAGCACCGCCAGCCAGAGCAAGCAGCGCGACGGGGTTGATGTCCCAGGTGAAGCTGATCGGCATCTACTTGCGACCCGCCATGGTCCTGACAGCGGCGGACACGATCGTCTCCCGCGGCAGGCCGGTGATCGCGGTCTCCTTCAGGCGGGTGGTGTCGTTCGCAACATAGCCGAGGAGCGCCAGCAGGCCGAGGAAGATGGGCGTGATTGCTGCAATGAGCTGCTGCGTGGCCCCTAGGTTCGCGACGTTGCCGTACCAGAGATCCTTGAAGACCGGGAAGGAGAGGCCAAAGACCTGGATCAGCACCACATAGCCCAGCAGGTGCCGCCAGTGCCAGAACGATACTCCAGCGGCGATCTCCGCCCGCATGGTCTCGTTGATCGCCTGTGACTGTGCCGTGCGGTCGGCGGCCTCTGCCTCAGCCATACGAGCCAGAGCATCCCACCTGGCTGCGGCCTCGCTGTCAGCGGCTGTCAGCTTCTGGGCAGCAGCTTCAGGATTGCTGGCCCACTCCTGCCTGACAGCAGCATCCACGGCCTCCGGTGTCGCCTGTACGCAGAACTGCTTGGCGATGAGGCCGCCGACGAACTCTCCGACCATGCCTCCGCCTGGGAAGGGAGCGACGTCGCCCAGAATCTTGCCGATGGTGGGGGCATAGGGTGCGATCACGCCTGCAACGTCCTTCCAAGTGGTCATGCGAGATCTCCAGAGGCAACCGCTCGGTAGGCCTTCGCGCGCTTACGGTTGAGGAGCGCGCGGCGGATCAGGCAAACCACGAGGGCTACGGCGCCGGCCGCCAGCAGCCCGAGGAAGAGCCAGGCGGTCCAATCGAAGGTAGCAGGGTCGATGACGGTGGCACCGCCAACCATGCCCGCTCCCGTAGCGGCGGCTCCGGCGGCTTCCTTGGTGGCTTTCTCTTCCACCTTCTCGGCCTCGGTCTGGAGCGTTGGGGCGACAGGCTGCCCCTTGATCCGGGCTGTGGCAGCGGCGAGCACCGCCTCGACTCGCTCGGGCTTCACGAGCGCCTTGTTGAGCCCGTCTCCCGCATAGTAGCTCTGGCCACGCAGCACGAAGCGTTTGGCGCCCTTGGTGGGCGCGAGCACCGGCAGGGATGCCCAGTCCTGCGCCAGCCGCTTGGCGAACTCCACTGTCGATAGGGCTCCCGCTGCGAAGGCATCATAGCCGCGGCGCCGGAGGAGATGGTACCCGAGCCGGTCCTGCAGATCGGCATCGAAGACCTGATCGGACCGCAGACGCAGCTCCCGGCAGAGCCCCGCGAGCGTATGTCCCGGCCCCGCCATGAACTGGTACCGCCCGCAGGCGGACGAGCCGTGGGCTTTGGGCCATGTCGCGCCCTTGGCGAGCACCTCCCCGATCGTGAGGTCCGTCAGACGCCAGGAATAGCGCCTCTGGGCATTGCCGTGGAGGGTATCGTAGCCGTTTGGCGCCTCGATGCTGCCGATGAAGTCGAGCAGCCGAGCCGCGCCGGGAGGTACGGTTTTGTCCATGGTGATGTCCTGTGCTGGGGAGGAGAGTCGCTGCGACCTCGTCAGGTGGCCCTGTCGATGGTCATGGATGCCCGCTCAAGTAGCGGCTTCGTGAGTTGTGCTGACGTCGGGCTCGGTCGAAGCTCCGGAGCCTTTGGTTTCGAGACGACTCGCCCCGCTCCCGCGGGTCTTTTCTTTCCGGGCGCTCAGTCCTTCGAGCTCCGCGTCTCTCGTGCCCACCGGCGCAGCACATGCGATCCGCCGAAGATCCGCACTGCGACCCACATCAAGAGGGCAAGGAAGCGCGGCACTCCGGAGACCAGCATGGCCTCGCGGAACACACGGTCAGCGGCCTTCCGCGTCGGCATGAGAGTGTGCGGTGTGCCGCCGCTGATGAGCTCGTAGCCGAAGTCATGGATGACCGCGGCCCGGCCCCAGCGGCCCCAGCGTGGCAGGATCATGGACACAGGCCACGGGATCGAGGCGAAGTCCGTCTCGAATGCTGTCGGCGCCTCGATGACCTTGCCGGACCCGAGCTCGCCCACCTCGTAGATGAGCGGCTGAACCAGCCGCCAGCAGGACATATCGGCGTCCAACTCGGTGATCGTCAGGGAGCCGGTGAACGCGCTCATCGTGAACCTCAAAAGACTGCCGCAAGAGCATGCGTTAAGCTTCCGCAACGGTAGGACCAACCAACAGGCAATGGCATTCCCATCCGCTTTGGCTCAGCACGGCAGCTCGCTAAAACCTTCGGAATGGAATGACGGTCAGCGAGAGATGCTTAGAGGGTGGCCGCAAGCCTCCACAGGTTGTCGGCGTCCTCGGGGCTTTTCCCCATCGCGGCCAGGAGGGTTTCCGTCATCGGGTGGTGGCGCTCGTAGACCGTCGCGCTGCGCAGAAACATGAGCGCGCGATTGCTCGTCAGCTGGTCGGGGATGCCCTGCAGGATGGACAGGATCTCCAGCGGCACCTCGCCGGTCGCCGCCCATTCCGTCGCCGCGACCCAATCGAGATCACCGATCTCTGCGAGCGCCTGCGCGAACTGTCGATCGGAGACGGACGCCGGGACCGGGTTCGCCGGGGCCTCGCCGCCCTCAGACGTCGCGAACCGCTGCAACGGGTCCGCGACCGCCGCCGCGAGGTGGAACATCGCCGCCATCACCTTTGGGTCGCCGCCCGGGACTGCCCGCAGGCGCACCCCGTGATAGGACGCCTCGACCGGGCTCTCCAGCGTGTTGGCGCTGCTCTGCATCTGGACCGAGATCGCCTCGATGTCGGACGGCTCCTCAATGCGGAAATCGAGGACGAGCCCCATCACAGAAGCTCCTCAACCGTCAGCGCCCACGAATGGGGCTTGGCGTCGGGCATGATCTCGGTCAGCGGCGCAAGCTCCGCGAGCCGCCCATAGATCGACCGGCGCGGCAGCATGAAGCCGCCGATTGCGTTGGTGAGGTCGTCGGGGTCATAGACGCAGAACAGGTTGCCCGTCGTCCCAAGGCTCTGCATCATGTCATAGGCGCTCGGAAAGGAGCCCCACGCCTCGGCCTCGGAGAGCGCGTCGAAGGCGCATTGCAGGCGGCGATACTTCGGCCTGATGTCCGCATAGGTCTGCCCGCCGACCGAGCGCGCGAAGGTGCTCTCGTCCACCCACTGGAAGCCCGCGCCCCAGGCGAAGTTGATCGCGGGCGACCAGGCGGGCCCCGCCATAAACCTGCCTATGTCGATGTAGCCTGCGGGGTTCGTGTTGTCGCGTAGCTCGACCTTGAGGTAGCGTGCAATCGGCGACGGGTTCGGCGTGAAATAGACCATCCTGCCGCCATCCACCGGGCGAGCGAAGCGGGTACTCGCCCAGACGGGGAGCGACATATCTGCGTTGTCGGACATGATGAAGTAGGTAGAGTGGGTGGCGCTGAAGTTGACGCCAGCAAAGGCAATGAAGTCAACGCGCGTCGGCACCCCGAAATCCACCAGAAAATATGCGCCGCCTTGAACAAGGTTTGTAACGCGCGCAGGCTTGCTTAATTGCGGGTTCTGGATATTCACCAGAGGCATGGAAGGCGAAAAGTAATCGCCTGTGCTGGTCTTGGTGATGACCGCCTTGTCGGAGGCGGCGTTATACATGATGTTGATGCGACCCATGATCTAACCCCACAGCCCTAGGACAATCTCGTTGGTGTCGTAGTTGTCCTCGATGTCGATCACGAGGAAGTTCTTGCCCGCATTGAGCCCCCACCGAGGGAAGGTGACGTTGACGACATGCCCGAGGTCGATCAGGACGCCGGCCGTCTTGACGGTGGTGCGGAAATAGTCGCGGCGGATCTGGAAAATGTTGCGGAGCGTGGTCGCCAAACCGGGGTTGAGGCCGCTGGTGAAGATCGAGTTCACGTCCAGCGTGCGAGCGTTCGGATAGTTCGTCCGAATGGCCGTATTGACGAGGGTATCCGAGCGCCATTCCTCAAGCGCAAACTGCCGGAACGCCTGCGTGACGCCGCCCGCCAAGTCGCCCTTTTTCATCACGGTCCAGTTGCGGTCGCGGCGAACCGTGGTGCTCCAGACCGGCTCGTCGGTCGCCATCCTCTCAAGCCGGACGATCTCGGTCGGCGTGAGGTAGGCGGAAATGTCCGTCCACTGCTCCGGTCGAAACAAGCGGCCATAGCTGAACCCGCCGTCCCGATTGAAGTAGTAGTACATGGACGAGCCGGTGGCGATGTAGTCGAGAATGTCGATGGCGTTGCCGCCCTCGGGGAGCCAGATGCCCGCTTGGTCGGGCCAAGCGGCGCTCCATTGCTGCCGCGTTCCCCAACTCAGCGGCTCGACCATATCGGCGAACTCCTGGCCGGGGTGACTGAACGCATCGACAAGCAGTTTTAAGGGATGCCCTGCCGACCAGATCGACCAGTCGGCGTTGGCAACCGGCGCGGCGGTCGTTGCCTGCGAGGAGGCTTCGTTTATCTTAACGGTTATCGTGATCGGCTCCTCGCCGGGAGCCGACGCCGCCGTAACGGTGCCCTCGTAGTGGTTGAGATACCAGTTGCCGTAGGTGCGCGGGTGAATGACGACCTTTCCGCCGACCGGAAAGTCGCGCGGCTCGGGCAGGGTGAAGGTGTAGATCCCGTTAACCGCAAGCGGCATGTTGAGGTTCGTCAGGGTGGTGTTGATGCCGTCGTGCAGCTGGATGATGTCTGCCGTCAGGGTGCCCGCCGGTTCCGCCGCCAAGGTGATCGAGCCATAGTTGACGAGGCCCTTGAACTGCCCCGCCGCAGGGATGGCGGCGGTCGTGCGCGTCAGCGGCACCCCACGGTCATAGACGGCCTTGACCCAGACCCAGCCCGTATTATCGTTGGTGTGATAGATCGGCTTGCCGTTGACGTCCGTGCCAACATAGACCGGCTCGATGTTCTTGACGGTGCCGAGCACCTTAGGTCTGAGCCGGTTGTAGACGTCGGGATTGTTGACGATAGTGCTGTCAAGACGAAGCTCTTGCAGCTCCCGGTCGAGAAGCTGGATCCGGTCGCGCAGACGGATGGTGATCGCGTCCTCGGTAAAGTCGATGCCGTCGCAAGTGCCCTGGAACACGAACCCGAAATAGGTGTAGCCCCACTCGACGCCGCCCATTGACACGCGAACGGGACGCCCGGTGATGGCGAGGGTCGCCATGTAATCGAGCGCGCCGTCGTTGTTGACGAGCGTCAGGGAACCGACGCCTGCCTCCGACCGCCCCGCCAGGAGCCCCGGCGCGAACAGCGCGCGGTGGATCGAGAAGCGATTGGACAGGCGCGGCTCAAAGATCTGGTTGGCGGGTAGATCCATCGGGCCGGTCGCGAAGGGATGGGTCGAGAAGTAGAGGTTTTTCTGCGCCGCCGCGGCTGGATCCCACCCGAAGATTTCGAGCGTGAACATGCGCTCCACGAACGGATCGCGGGCCAGATCCCTAAAGTCGAACTCCTGCCCTACAATACCACCCGACATCGTTACCGCCCCGGTCTGTCGTTAGCCTTGCGCCAGCCCACGCTCGGGCGGGATGCCGCCTCCCGCGCCGAGGTCCGCGCTGCCACCCCGGCGCTGCCCTCCAGGCGCTCCAGCACCGCGCGCATCTTCCGCAACTCCGCGATCTGCGCGGTCGCCGCCTGGTGGATGGAGGTCACAACCGGGTCGAGGTTGAGCGCCTTGTTGTCGTTGATCGCGTTGAGCAGGCCCGCGTTGGCCCTGGCGCTCGCCGCATTGACCACGAACTCGCCGTTGGAGAGGCGCGCCGGGATGCTGTCGGACCTAGACGTGCCGGGGCCACTGATCCACCCGCCGTCCGCAGCCCAAATAAAGTTCGCCAATTCCCTGGAATAGTTGGGCGTTCTCGGCCTCTGGCTATCATAGTCGAGCGCGTACGTATTCCAGGCGATGTCGTAGAGCTGTTTCAGGCTCTCTTTCAGCCCTGTGATGGCGCTCGCATAGTATTGGCTGGCAATCTTGTCGGTGTAAGCGTTCGCCGTTGCGGTGTTCTTGGCGGTTGCTGCCGCCTGTTTCGTGTTCGTGCCGGTTGTTCCGAGCGTGGCGGTAAGCTGGCCCTTGACGGTCGTCGCGTTGGTGTCGACCGCCGTCTTGACCGTCCCGAGCTTGTCGTTGGCGGCGTCCAGCTTGAGATCCTGCGCCGCATTGAGGGCGCGCACCGCTTCAAGCTTGCTGATCGCCCCGTCGCCGTTCGTGTCGATGGTCGTCAGCTTGGTGTTGCTGATCCCGAGCTTGAGATCCTGCGCCGCCGCCAGGGCGCGCACGGCCTCCATCTTCGTGATCGCGCCGTCGCCGTTGGTGTCGATCGTGGTCAGCTTGGCATTGCTCACGCCGAGCGCCGTCAGCACCCCGGGGAGGTTGTCGTTGCTGATCTTGATGAGGTCCAGAACCGACTTGGTTCCGACCACGGCCTGCCGGCTCTCCTCCAGCTTCGCCACGATCCGGTCGGCGTCCGAGCGTGGGCCGTCCACCGTCCCGAGGTCCGCGAGAACCTGAGAGAAGATCGCCCCATACTGCTCCGACGTCGCCCACATTTCCTGCGCGGCTTCCAAGTAGGTCTGCGCGGCCGCAGGCAGATCTTCCATGGCCGCAAGCTGCCTGGTCGGGTCGGTCGTGTCCCGCGCCGCCGCGAGCGTGGTCTGGTACTGCGCCGTCGCCGCCGCGAGCGCCGCGTCCGGTCCCATCGGGTTCTGAGGGCTCGTCAGGAGGCTGATGCGGAAATCCGAGATCGCCATCTGCGCCGAGCGGATGCTGTCCGCGATACTGTCGGTCGCGTCCTCGATCGCCTGCGAGAGGAACGGGAACTGATCCCGCAGCTTCGCGAACTGCTTCTCGGTGAGGTCCGCGCCGGTCACGATGTCTTGCACGGTGGCCTGGAACGCCTGCTGGACGAGCGTATTGCTCAAGCCGAGCGCCTTTGCGCTCTTCATGTCCTCGTCGCGCTGGCGGATCGCCTCGTTGATGTCGTTGAGGTAGCCCTTGCCGGTTGCGTCGTTGATGCGCTCGCGCAGACCGTCGAGGAAGTCGCCCTTGAGCTCGTCCAGGGCGGCATTGAGTTCCTTCTTGACGGCCTCGCCTGCCTTCGTGGCCGACATGCCGAGTTCGACCAGCGCCTCGCGGACGCCGCGCGACGTGCCGCGCAGGGTGTCCAGCGCCTCCTCAACCCCGGTGAATTCACGCGGGTTAATCATCCCCAGGAGCGAGGCTTGCGCGGCGCTTGTGGCCTCACTGACGGACCGCCCGACGTCCTTGGTGTCCGCGACAAAGCTCTTGAACCCTTCGACCAGATCGAGGACCGCCTGCCGCGCCGCGACCAGAGGTCCGCTCGGGCCGCTGCCGTTGCGCAGGCTGTCGATCATCAGGTCGAAGCTCGCGCGGAAGGCCTCGACTTGCCGCTTCTGGCCTGCGCGGTAGTCGTCGCCGAGCTGCCGCGCCAAGCCCTCGTCGCCCGCCTGACGGGCAAGCTGCTGCGCCTCCTTCCTGGCCTTCTCGTTCTCGGCCCGCCACGCCTGGATCGTGCCGACGCCCTCGCCGGTCCACGATGCCCGCATGGCCTCGATGGCTTCCTCCTGCGCTTCAAGGCGCTTGTTGGCCTCGTGCATCCGCTTCTCGGCTGCGTCGGACGCGCCGACGATCCCGCCGACGAGGCCCACAATGCCACCGATCACAGCGCCCGCCGCCGCGCCGATAGGACCGCCGATGCTCGCGCCAAGGCCCGCACCCGCCAGGGCACCGCCGAGCGCGCCCATCATGGGGCTCTGGCTCTGGTAACCGCCCTGGTAGGCACCGACGACGCCAGCGGTCCCGGCCACGCCCGCGCCCACCGCGCCGCCGTTCTTGTTGTAGGTGGCCGAGGAGGACGAGACGATGCTCTCCCAGGCCGCGCCCGTCCCGTTCTCGGTGCCCGCCTCGATCCCCGAGCGCAGATCCTTGAGGAAGGTGTTGTCGTTCGCAGCCCCACCCATGAGGCCACTCATCATCGGCTTGAGGAAGTTCGTCTGGAAGGCCTGGAAGCCCATGGACGAGAAGCTCTTGCCGATGTCCTGGAACAGGTCGTCAAAGCCCGCCCCTGCCCTGGTAAAGGCGTTCTCGAAAGCATTGCCGAGCGTCTGGCTGACGTCGTCGGCAAGCTCGTTCACCTGTTTCTTGACCCGCTCCAGTTCCTTGCCGTCAAGGTTGAGCTTAATCTCCTGCTGGAGCGCATCCCGGAGGACGGGATCGAGCTTCGCCCCGTACTGATCGAGCAGCTTCTGCATGTCCGCGCCACGGCGGCGTAGAGCCTCCGCCGGGTTGATCTTTTCGAGCGCCGCCTCTGCCGCACTCTCCAGGCGAGAAAAGCCCTGCTCGGCCTCCCTAGCGGCTTTGGCGGCGTCTTTCAGGCCGTCGCCTGCGGCCTTGCCGCCCTCGCCCGTCTTGTGGAGGTAGTCGGGGAGCTTGCTCTGGTCCAGGCGCGCGTCGAACTTGGCCTGCTCGCGGGCCGCATCAGCCGCAGCCTGACGGCGCTCTTGCAGCTTCGCGGTCGCCATCGACACGGCCTTGCCGACGAAGTCCTGGCTCGCGCGCTTCTTCCGGATCGATGAAGCTCATGGTGGCCTCACGAGCACAGAACCGCTCATCGCCATGGACACGCTGGATCAGGAGATCCGCAGGGAGGCCGAGCGTCAGAAGCAGGCTGAGGCCCCTCAGAATGAGGAGGCGCACTGATCATGAACTCGCAGTTTCCGATCTCCGCACCGCCACCGCCTGCCCACCGCGCGTTCCTGCTTCCACTGCGCCTGGTCCAGGGGGCCACGGCTACCAAGGTCTACGATGCCGAGCATTGCGTGATCGCGATCTTCTACGGCCGCGACCACGAGGATCAGGCGCGTGTCGCCGTCTATGCAGTTCAGAGCTTGGCCGCTCAAGAGGAGCAGTGCTGCACCCTCCACAGCAGCAAGGAGCAGGCGGTATGATCCCCTCCCCTCGCCAGTTCGCCTCGAACACGCCTGACCTGCCCACCCTCCTTGCCGGCAGCGGCATCTGCCTGGGCGACGAGCTTGCCCTCCTCGCTTACCTACGGGAGAAGCGCATCTATCCCTGCACGACGGCATTTCGCTGGCGAGACGCGCTCATTGCAGCCTGGAACATCCGACAGACGGCGAAGATCTGGCGGGCTCAGATCGCAGAAATCCGAGCTAATGCGCCCGCCCTCCTCCTCGGTGCGCCCACAGGCGTCATCGCCTTCGCGGATGGCTATGGGACGGCCATTGTGGGAGGGATGCAGTGACTCTCCAATTCCAGTCAAAGAGGTTTCTCCCACAGTCTAGACTGATCCTGCCTGACGGCCAGGCACCCGGCCAATCCGAACCTGTCGGGGAAAAAGGATGACCCGAGCCACAGCTGTCAGCATGCCTTCCAAGCGCTTGCTCACCCGAGCAGAGGCGGCAGCCTATTGCGGCATGTCCCTGACCAGCTTCGAGAACATCTGCCCGGTTCGGCCCCTCGCCCTCGGGCCAGACAAGCGCCTGGAGCGCTACGATCTTCTTGCTCTCGACCGCTGGATTGACCGACTCGCCAACTCAGAGCCAGGCTCAGTAAAGACGAAGGCGGATCGTCTTGCGGAGTTCTAACATGGCGACGAGCGTCCCTGTGAAAGGTCTGAACAAATACCGCGATCGGCACGGCAAGCTGCGGATCTACCATCGTAAGACCGGGAAGCCGATCCATGCCGCGTTCGGCACGCCCGAGTTCTTTGCGGAACTCGCCGCACTGGAGCGCACCTATAAGAAGAAAGAGGCGGAGCCAGGGACGGTCGGCGCTGTCATCGTGGCTTATCGCGACACACCCCACTTTAAGGACTTAGCCGACGCCACCAGGGCGGGCTACCTGCGCTATATGGATCTTCTCAAGCCGATCGACGATATGGCTTTGATGGAGATCGACCCGCCCTTCCTGGCGGAGATGCGGGACAAGATCGCCGACAAGCGCGGCCGGAGAACGGCCAATTATCTGCTGGCGATGGTGTCCGTGCTCTTCACATTTGCGAACGAGCGCGGATGGGTGAAAGGGTGTCCGTCGTCAGATGATTTGAGACAGGCGGCGGGTCTCTGGGAAGAGTGGGTCTGGCTCACCGGGTTGAAGGTTATGCTGCTTGCGCGTGGTGCCGCAAGCGGCGGTCCAGGATGGTCTGGTGTT
>JAESFH010000136.1_pt1 | contig 54666 bp, 37 predicted proteins | sample 9269381 | NCBI WGS metagenome assembly JAESFH01 (sample SAMN14504062, study PRJNA617094) | algae metagenome | isolation source: Aphanothece sp. CMT-3BRIN-NPC111 and co-occurring heterotrophs from well... | place: USA: Clark Mountains Wilderness, California | collected 2010-04-18
AATCGGCGTGATGATATTTGCCTTGATTTGCAAGCGCTCATACAACTCTACGTGGCAATAGGTGAGATTGGCTTCGTAGATGTCATTGATGACAAATACACGACCGTTGCGATACAGTTCTACCCCTTTATCTGAGTCCGTGAAGTAGGTGTCTGTTACCTTCATGTTCAGACATGAAGGGAAGCCTTCTGCCACTGCTTCGTCTACTACGTCCCCACTCCAGTCTGGGTTGAAGCGATACAAGAACACTCTCTCGGCGTTGAGGATTTGTTGAGCGCCTTGCACGGCTCTCTCAAATACCGCCTTCTTATCTAATGATTCACGAGCGATGGTGGCAATCTCTGCACCTAGCTGTAATCGGTGGGCTTCAACGTCTTGCTGTTTGGCTTCAATTTCCTTCTTCTCTAGGTAGCTGATCCGGTCTAAGGCCAGACCAACTTGAGTTGCCAATTGTGTGCAAAAATCTACTTCCGGCTGCTGCCACACTCTAGAGCCTGAGTACTGTTGGGTACACATCAAGCCCAGTAGTCTGTTGCCGCCCACAATTGGCGTTATCACAAGGGACTTGATCTTTAATCGCTCATACACTTCACGGTGACAAGGAGTCAGATTCGCTTGGTAGATGTCATTGATGACAAACACGCGACCGTTGCGGTATCGCTCTACCCCCGCATCTGAGTCTGTGAAGTAGCTATCTGCTACTGTCATGTTGAGGCATGGGGGCACTCCTGGTGCTGCCGCTTCTGCAACGATGTCGCCACTCCAGTCTGGGTTGAAGCGATATAAAGATACCCGTTCTGCATTTAGTAGCTGTTGAGTTCCTAAAACAGCTTTCTCAAACAGAATCTCCACCTCACCCGCTTGACGAGCGCTGTCCGCAATATCTGCAAATAGCTTTACGCGCTTGGCTTCGGCTTCTTGCTGCTTGGATTCAGCTTCCTTTTGTTGCAGGTAGCTGATCCGGTCTAGGGCCAGACCGACTTGAGTTGCCAATTGTGTGCAGAAATTGACTTCCGGTTGCTGCCACACTCTAGAGCTTGAGTACTGTTGGGTACACATCAAGCCCAGTAGTCTGTCGCCGCCTACAATCGGCGTAATCACAACAGATCTGATCTTTAATCGCTCGTACACTTCACGGTGACAAGGAGTCAGATTCGCTTGGTAGATGTCATTGATGACAAACACGCGACCATTGCGGTATCGCTCTACCCCCGCATCCGAGTCTGTGAAGTAGCTGTCTGCGACTGTCATATTTAGGCATGGTGGCACACCAAGTGCCGCCGCTTCTGCAACGATGTCGCCACTCCAGTCCGGGTTGAAGCGATATAAAGATACCCGTTCCGCGTTAAGGAGGTGTTGAGTTCCTTGAACGGCTTTCTCGAAGAGAACCTGCACGTCTTCAGCTTCACGCGCACTGGCAGCAATATCGGCAAATAGCTGTGCTTGTTTGGCTTCAGATTCCTTCTGTTCCAGATAGCTGATGCGGTCTAAAGCCAGCCCAACTTTAGTAGACAATTGCGTACAGAAATCAATTTCAGAATCCTCCCAAGTGCGAGGTGCTGAACATTGCTGCGTACACATCAAGCCCAAAAGTTTGTCGCCGCTGATAATGGGCGTTACGACAGTGGACTTGACTTGGCATCGCTCGTACACCTCACGGTGACAAGGAGTCAAATTCGCTTGGTAGATATCATTGATGACAGCGTAACGACCATTGCGGTATTGGTCTACCCCCAGATCTGAGTTGGTGAAGTAGGTGTCTGTTACCTTCATGTTCAGGCATGAAGACCAACCAGAGGCTACGGCCTCGGTTACGACTTCTCCACTCCAGTCCGGGTTAAAGCGATAGAAGAATACGCGGTCGGCGTTCAGGAGCTTTTGCGCTCCTTGAACTGCTTTTTTGAGGACTGCCTCTACGTCCCCAGATTCACGCGCTCTCGTGGCAATATAGGCAAATAGCTGCGATCGCTTGGTTTCATTTTCTTGTTGGTGCAACAAGTCTTTGACCCGTGCAACCAAATTATTAAAGCTGATCGCTAGGTTTTGGGTTTCAGTGCTACCACGAGGTTCAACGTAGGCATCCAAATTTCCAGCAGCTACCTGCTCTGATGTCACCGTCAAGTCTTTCAAATGTTTAGACCAGCGGCGTGCTAAAGCCACAGCAATCACTGCACCAACTGCACCAACGCCCAGCAAAATTAAGGCAAAAAATATCCCCTGCTCATTACCTGCGGCTCCAAGTTCAGAAAGGTCAATCGAGGTGACACTGACCAAATTTATACCTGGGACTGCTGCAAGGCTATACTTTCTACCGCCCTCGTTGAATGAGGTGCTCAACACCAATTGCCCGTCTTGGTGAACAAATGGAATAACACTAAGTCCCTTGAGTCCCTCTGTTGTAGCAACGTAGCTAGGCTTTTTCCCAGGAGTGGCATTTTTCCCAAAATTAGCCTTTTGTGCCTGCACTTCTGCTAATAGAGCCGTTGCTTTTTGTAAAACTGGCTCACCCCCTAGCAGATCTTGCTTAGCGGTTGCGCCATTAGACGTTATGGTGCTAATAACGTTTTTGCTGGCAGGAGCCAAAATTTGAATTGTTTCCGAGGGACTCAAGCCTAATTGTTGTAATGGCACCGCCAGATCCCCAAAGGTGGCAGTGGTCATTACACCTTTAACAACACCTAGAAATTGCCCTGAGTTGGGATCTCTAATCGCATTACTCAGTTCAACAGTGGGAGTGTTGGCTTTATCGAGTTTAGGTTCACTAATCCACTGACCTTCACTTTTGGTCTTTTGCCACCATTCATTGCCACTCTGGACAAAGTTTTCCGGAGGAGTCGCAGCCGCAATGTTGAAGCCATTGCGATCGGTAAACAATAATTGAGGAAGATTCTGTTTCTTAGCGTTTTCCTGCAAATAATAATTTAATGTTGGGCTAGGCTGGAGTAGTTTCGTAGCTGCAAAGCGATTTTCTACTACATTGGCGGGTAACTTAGTTAGTCCAGCTGCTTCTGCTTGTTTACTACCAATGCTAGCTGCGTTAATAATTAAGGGATTTTCTGCCAAAGACAACGGAACTTTAAGAGCATCCTCAACCTTTGTACCAGCTAGGTTGGAGGAGAGCATAGCATCATTCCATAACTTCCCATTGGCACGCTCTTGCGCTTGATGTTTAGTGATCCCCCAACTTGCCACTCCGGCAATAGCCAGAGGTGCCAGTACCAGAGGTAGGATTGTCGTTAACAATTGGCGGCGTAGAGGTAAGTTTTGCCATAAACTTTGTTTTGGCTGCGGATGGTGAGGTGGTTCTTGCTCTACCGAACTTAATCCATCCCCGTTCCCATTTTGGCCATTTTGCTCAAGAATATGTGTTTGATTCAAGTCTTCTTGAGTAACAATTGGATTCACATGAGCCGGGGGAGGAGGAGGAGGAGGAGTAATACTTACCTTTCGACCATTTAGGCGACCGTTAGTATTGGCTTTGGTTGTATTGGGTTTAGGCTCAGAATGTCTAGTCATAGATGAAAATTCACTAAAAAAAATAGATGGGTATGGTTTAGTTGAGTCTATTAAGAGATTTACAGATTAGTCAGTCATGTTTGAGAGGCCATAGTCATTCAATTTTAGATTTTGGATTTTGGATTGTCGCCACGGCTGAAAGTCGGGGGCTTGAGACATTTTTTGTTGTTGGTCAAAAAAGTAAATTTTTAGATTCAAAAAGCAGTTGAAACGTCTGGCTTAGGCATTCCAGCAATTATGGCTTCCCCATCTAGAACTACCAGCATTTCACCATTAGGTTTTAGCCAGTAACCGCGTAAAAATGGCACCAGTTCAGGAGTTACAGTTGACTGGGGAGGGGATTGAATGAAATTGGGATCGCACCATTCCATATCTTCCACTTGATTAACAACCAGCCCCAGTATTTTTCTCCCGGTGATTTGGCTAGCTGCCCGCTGCCGGCCTAGCAATTCTTGTGAACCATGAATCACAATTGCTGTGTAGGTTGAGCGGCTTATTGACTGTTGGTATAGTGGGGTGAGTCCTATCAAATGCGCCAGATCCACCATCCATAAAATATCGCCGCGCCAGTTATAAACTCCCATTACCCAAGCTGGTAAATGAGGAATGGGTACAATCTGACTAACGGGAATACTCAGCACCTCGGTCATTTGATGCACAGGCAATAGCGCCGTGGTCTCATCGAAAAGATCAAACCGCAAAAATTGCTGTCCCAACACTCCGGGGCGACCCGGAGTGGGGTTTTGGGCTTGATCAACTAAGAAAGTGCCTCCAGACAGAAACTCAGATACCATCGCTTGTCTCCTGGCGGTGAAGCGTTAGGAATTGTCCTAAGCTTTAATTAATTGCTTAATAGTCCTCAACAGTTCCTCTTGATCCACGGGCTTGGGTATAAAGGCATCGGCTCCTTGTTTCATTCCCCAAAATCTATCCATATCACTATTTTTGGTGGAACAAATAACAACTGGGATCTTGCTGGTTGCTGCGTCAGCTTTAAGTTCGCGACAAAGTTCAAACCCGCTCCTACCGGGCAGTACAACGTCCAGAATAATTACATCAGGTTTATTGCTACTAATTGTTTCTAATGCCTCCTCTCCGCTCTTAGCTGTCAAAACATTTAAGCCAGCTTTCTGCAAGCAGCTAGTTAAAATTTCTCTTTCTGTTAGGGTATCTTCCACGATTAAAGCAGTATGCATTTCCATTCGCCTCTTTAAAAAACCGGATCAACCTATCACTATAGAGCTATTTTTGAGGTGCTTGAGGTACTTATTTGCTACCGCCAACACCGTTTCCGCATCAACGGGTTTGCTTAAGAAATCTGTAGCCCCGACAACCTTAGCCCGCACTCGGTCAATAATACCGTCATTTCCGGTTAAAATAATAATCGGGGTCTCGCGGAAAGCAGAAACTTTACGCAATTGAGTACAGATTTCATAGCCATTGGTATTTGGCATCACCAGATCTAAAAATATTAATTCTGGCTTGCGGCTTAAGAGGGTGGCGATCGCACGCATAGAGTCTTGAACTGCTAAAAACTGATATCCTACTGCCGTTAAAATTTTTTCCATTGTTTGACAAACCAAAGGGCTGTCATCCACACAAGCAATTAGCGGACTCTTAGGAGCAGCCTGAATTGGTGCTTTTTCTTGATGAGTAGGACCAATCGGAACTGGTAAATCAGGAATATTAATTAATTCCACCAGCCCAGCTTCAATGTAAGGCAGTAAAGAACGTGTTACTTCTGTAACATTGCGCTTTGTTTGGACAGATATATCTCGCAAAGAGCGTTGTCCGTCAAATAGCAAAGTTAGGGATTTGTAAGCTGTAGCAGATGTTTTTTGCTGAAGTAGCTCTGGTTGTTTAATCAAAGGAGCGCGATCGGGGAACACATCGGAAATTTTAGCTGTTTTCCAAATATTCCAAATTTTTTGAGCTTCTGCTACTCCTTGTTCAGCATCTATCAATACTAGTTGTGGAGATAATGGATGTTCTTGTTGTATTTGAAAGGTGACATGCAATGCTTGAGTAACATCAAACAAGACTTCAAGAATGATTGATTGAATCATTCTCACAACTTGATCTCTGGTAATGCGTTGCTGCTGTAACCATAAACATAACAGACTATATTCCCAACATGTATTAACGGCATCAGCAGATAATCCAGAAGTATCTGTCATTGATTTTAGCTGATCCAGCTTATGCAGCCCGGCATTAAAACAGTGAGCAGCTAAATTTCTTTGCCACCTTCTAACTGGATGAATACCTCCAGTAGCATACACAATTCGCCCCATGTAGCAGTAAAAAGTCCACTCTTGACCTAATGGGCCTTTCAGCAACAGCCGTCCACTAAACCGAACTTGCTTCAAAGCAGTCAGCTTGTTAGCAAAAGCAGTAATAGTGATGTGTTGAGAGGTCATCATTCTAATTCCGTCAGTTATAAGGTCGCTGAAATTATAGCTTTTAGCAATTAGCTTTTAGCAATCCGGAGAGTGAGAGTAGCAGAAAAATCGTTCATGGGAGAATGTCGATTGCCCTAACTATTATCGCCACTGCTAGAATGAACAAGCCGGGTTCAGAGTTAGAGATTTCAGTATCCTAGACGGGGTGTTTTTAGATACAACTTCATTATAGATTCAATAGCTGTTCTTTGTGAAATCCAGGAGATTTAGTTTAACCATACTTAATAGGTAGCAATAAATCTTAGATAGTTGCGTCAGTAAAATTACGGAAAAAAATTTTGTGATCGTGGTTATCCCAGAGATTTTGCCGACTCCGACCTCGCCTTAGCTGTGTGAAGCGAAGCTATTGTGTACATGGAAGTACCGTTGGCTCTATAGGAGCGCCCTATGTCTCAGACTAACATGGGGGCTGGCTTGGCTCAATCTGGTGTGGAGATGGCCAGAAAAATTCATTGTACTTGGGCGGGATGGAGATCTTTCGGTAGCCAAGGCTGCCGATCCTTACCACCTGATGAAATAACCTTTACATTTCTTTAAAAACAGTTTCTTAAAAAGAAGGGAACTGTGATATTAAGACAGCCTGCCTACGATCGGTTGCGGCTGTGCTTGGATCTACCGATTGGGGTTCGGTTAGGGCTAATGCTGTAGGTGTAGCTGTGGCGGGGATCAAGGCTTTGACTTTTTGCTTTGGCTGAGTTTGTTATTTTGGATACCGAATATTTTCTGAACGCTGGATTTAGTAAATGCTTTGCTATTCCGCTCTCGCTACTAACAACAGGGTTAGCTATTAGTTTATTAATAAGCTCCAATATCCCATATTGAATTTATTGATAAGGTTTACCATGTCAGTAACAGACTGGGGATTAGCTCCAATATTTTTTGAACCGATAGTTAATTTAGGTCAAGATTGAATTTAGGAAATTGAAATATGGAAACACTAACTCAGCATTACGTGCGCGTTGCTCAGCTAGGTGATGTCCAAGCTGCTGGCATTTTAGTTGTTCCTATTGAGGGGTACACACTGGCGCTAATCAGCCAAGGTAACAAAATTTATGCCATCGATAATCGTTGTCCGCACATGGGTTTCCCCCTCCACCGTGGTACAGTCAAAGACTGTATTCTGACGTGCCATTGGCATCATGCGCGGTTTGATATTGCTAGCGGCGGGACTTTTGATGCCTGGGCTGACGATGTGCCAGCTTTCCCGGTGCAGATACGTGAAGGTGAGGTTTGGGTAGATCTAGCGCCCCGTATCGAACAAAATACTCATCAGCGCCAACGCCTTGTTGATGGATTAGAACAGGGTATTTCATTAGTAATTGCCAAGTCTGCGATCGCCTTATTAGATAAAGGTGTCGCTCCCCATGAGCCTTTCCACATCGGGCTTGATTTTGGGGTACGTTACCGACAGGAAGGCTGGGGGGCAGGTTTAACGATGCATACCTGTATGATCAACCTGCTGCCGTACTTAGACGCTGAAGACCGACCCCGCGCGCTCTATCATGGCTTATCAGCTGTAGCCCGCGATTGCGCTAACAAACCGCCACGTTTTGGGGTTCACCCCCTGCCTAATTCCACACCAGATATAAGCATACTCAAAGGCTGGTTTCGCCAGTTTATTGAAGTGCGGGATGCAGAAGGTGCTGAGCGATGCTTGGTAACCGCTATACGTGCGGGTGTAGATCGCCAACAGATAGCCCAGATGCTTTTTACTGCTGCCACTGACCACCGTTATATTGATGTCGGTCATGCTTTAGATTTTACTAATAAAGCCCTGGAAGCTCTCGATGCAACTAATTGGCAGGATGCAGAATCAGTCCTCACCAGTTTGGTGTCTGGCATAGCCAGTGCTGAACGCATGGAGGAGTCGAGTTCTTGGCGCTATCCAGTGGATCTGGTGGCAATTTTGGGGGGTGCATTTGAGGCCTTGCCAACTGCTTTGGAAATAGGTCGAGAGCAACGCGGAACATGGCAAGGGCGCGAGGAACTGGTGCCTGTGTTATTGGGTGAGGATGCTATTGCGGTAAGCGAAGCTATGCCGAAGGCTATCGCAGATGCCCTTTTAGCAGCCCTACGTGAAGGCTGTACTGAGGAAGAATTAGCAGGTGTCGTAGCTTACGCAGCAGCACTACGCATTGCCCACTTCCATACCAATAATGATTTTGGCGATTGGGATACAGCACATCATACGTTCACATTTGCTAATGCCGTTCACCAAGGACTAGTGAGAGTAGCATCCCCGGAGTTGTTGCGAGGCGTTTTCGATGCGGCAATGAGCGTGTATCTCAACCGCTTTCTAAACGTGCCAGCAGCACGTTTGCCGGAGCCAGGTGAAACTGTTGACAACCCAGAAGATCTACTGCATGAACTCCCAGCACTGCTAGATAGGCAGCAGCAGGTGAATGAGGCAGGTGAGTTAGTTGCTCGCTATCTATATAGTGGCGGCAAACCAGAGCGGTTGTTGGCTATGCTGGGCAAGTTGTTGCTGCGAGAAGATCGCAACTTTCACACGATTCAGGTAGTGGAAGCAGTATTGAGGCAGTACAAGCGGCTGGGCGATACACCTGCTGGAGTTCATGTGCTAGTTGCCGCAGCCCGGTATCTAGCAGCCCATGCACCAACAATGCGATCGCAAGGGCAGACTTATCAAATGGCTTACCGACTCCACCGGGGCGATCGCTTATTTGAAAACTAAGGTGCGGCAAAATAATTGTATGTTAGCGCCTTCTACCTTTCCTTCTTCTTTGTGTCCTTTGCGTCTTTGCGGTTCAAACTAGCCTTAGTTTATTAAGTACAACTGGCGATAAAAGCAACAGATTAGATTTTGCACAGAAAGCAATATAGCGAAGATTTTTGGGGGTACTCAATGAACTTTTGTAGTGACAATGTGACTGGCGTAGCGCCGGAAATAATGGCAGCGTTAATTGCCGCGAATTACGGCACAGCCATGCCCTACGGTAATGATGAATATACCCAGCGACTGGAAGCTCTTTTCTCAGAATTATTTGAGACTGCCGTAACTATTTTTCCAGTAGCAACTGGCACAGCAGCCAACGCGATCGCTCTCTCAGTTATCACACCACCCTTTGGGGCTATTTATTGCCATCCGGCATCCCATATCAACGTTGATGAATGCGGTGCGCCAGAATTTTATACAGGTGGTGCGAAGCTAGTAACTATTCCTGGTGAGCGTGGCAAGATTAACGCAACTAACTTAGCAAAGGTTCTCGCTAAATCAGGCGCAGGCGTTGTCCATCATGTGCAGCCAGCCGCAGTCAGCATTACTCAGGCAAGTGAAGCTGGATGTGTTTATAGTGCTTTGGAAATTCACCAAATTGCCGAAGTTACCCATGCACATCAGCTTAGTCTACACATGGATGGTGCCCGCTTTGCCAATGCCGTAGTCAGCTTAGGCTGCACTCCCGCAGACATCACTTGGCGTGCTGGTGTAGATATCCTATCTTTTGGTGCTACCAAAAACGGTGCTATGGCAGCAGAAGCAGTCGTCTTTTTCAATCGTGAGCTAGCAGAAACTTTCAGCTATCGTCGCAAGCGCAGCGGACATTTGTTTTCCAAGATGCGGTTTTTGTCAGCACAGCTTGAGGCTTATATTACAGATAGTTTATGGCTGAGGAATGCTGCCCATGCCAATCAGATGGCGGCAAAACTAGCAGCAGGACTCGCCTCTTTACCGGGGGTACAGCTGTGTTATCCAGTAGAAGCGAACGAAGTCTTTATACAGATGCCTCAAGCAGTCGTTAAAGGACTTTTAGATGATGGCTTCCAGTTCTACCCTTGGGAGGAAGAACATTCAACAATCGTGCGGTTAGTAGCGGCTTTTAACACGAAAGAAGAAGATATTACTGCAATTTTGGAAGCGGCAAAGGCACACTCTGTTAAAGCCTTCCAGATATAATCCTACAATTGCAGTGAAAGGTGATCGCGCCGATTGCTATCTAATTGCCTCACCAAATTCAATTAAGCTAATCATCAACGGCCGTGATAGTAATAGCTTATCTTTCAACCGAAGCGACCTTGAATATAATCTTGGGTGCGGGGATGGCTAGCAGCTGTGAACATCTCAGCAGTAGCACCAAACTCTATCATCCGACCAACACGACTTTCATCAGTACTAAAAAAGGCAGTGCGATCGGATACGCGAGAAGCCTGTTGCATATTGTGAGTCACAATAACGATCGTCAGCTTTTGGCTGAGAGTTTTGATCAGTTCCTCAATTTTCATCGTCGCAATGGGGTCGAGGGCAGAACAAGGTTCATCCATCAGCAAGACCTTGGGTTGCACCGCCAGTGCCCTAGCAATGCATAGCCGCTGCTGCTGTCCGCCAGAAAGCCCTAAAGCTGATTTCTTTAAGTTATCTTTTACCTCATCCCAAAGAGCAGCACTTCTCAGGGCTAATTCTACAGTTTCATCTAATTGAGAGCGACGCAGGCGGTTAAAAATCCTTACACCGTAGGCAACATTGTCATAGATACTGCTGGGAAAAGGATTGGGTTTTTGGAACACCATACCAATCAGGCGGCGCAAGCGATTGATGTTCACTTTAGGGTTATAGATATTTTGTCCAAAAAATTCTATAGTGCCTTTAACCTGAACCTTTCCTTCTAATTCACTAATACGGTTGAGAGCTTTAAGAAAGGTAGATTTACCGCAACCAGAGGGACCAATAATTGCCGTCACTTGCTTCTGGAGGATATCTATTGACACCCCTTCGATGGCTTTTTGGGTGGCATAGTAAAAAGAAAAATCTCTGACCCGCATGGCTGGCATTACCGCAGCTGTGGTGGATTCCACCGCAGAGGCTATTTGCGCTTGAGCGGCTTTCTTGACACGGGAAAGGTTAGGCTCGGATTGCATAATTTAGCGGACTTTCAATTGTTTGCGAGTTACTAAGCGGGACAGAATGCTCAGGAGTAAAACCATCCCTACTAAGACTAGAGAAGCTGTCCAAGCTAAGTTAATTTGCTCAGGAAAAGGCGAAGTAGCGTAGTTATAAATTAGTACTGATAGGGAAGGTGTGGGGCTAAACAAACCTGTAGGCCAGTTTTGGCTGGATAAGGCAGTGAACAATAGGGGAGCCGTCTCACCCGCAGCACGAGCAACGGCTAGCAATACACCTGTGGTGATTCCAGGGAGTGCTGAGGCAACTACAATGCGAAAAGTGGTCTGTGCGCGATCGCCTCCCAAAGCAGCAGAGGCAAGGCGCACAGAATTGGGAACCAACTTCAAAGCTTCTTCAGTTGTCAGCGCCACCACTGGCAGCATGAGTACTGCTAGGGCAAAACCGCCTGCCACAGCTGAAAATTGGCGGTTAACCAGGACGACAACGGCATAAGCAAACACGCCCGCAATAATGGAAGGAACGCTGCTGAGAATAACTGTAATAAAGCGGATAAAACTGGCTAGCCTTGATGCCTTACAAAACTCTGAAAGAAAGATACCAGTCATAACGCCAAAGGGAATACTCAGCACAGAAGCAATCCCCACCATTAACATAGTTCCTGCGATCGCATTAGCAAAGCCATTGGGCACCCCTTCCATACCCACTGGCGCTGGTAGAGACGTAAACACTTCCCACCTCAACTGAGGAATTCCCCGGTGCAGAATCTCCAGCAAGATTGAACACAAAGGCAGCAGCGCCAAGCCAGTGAGTATAAAAGCAATAGCAGTCATCCCCCAGCTGAACAACGTTCTACCCATCGGCAAGGAGCGATGGAGTTCTGTTTCCAAAGATTCATCTAATAGGAATTTAGGCATCAAAAGTGAGTTTTGAGTTTTGAGTTTTGAGTTAACCCCAATTACGAAAAGTTATTTGAGGAGACAAAACATCTGCGTTTATCTGTTTTCATCTGCGGTTTAAAAATTCTCAAATCTACCTTTCATAGAGCTTTTAATAGCCACAACTTCCCTGCGGCACATTGGTCGTTCCTGTCCTATTAACAGTGCCAGTGTTCGTCGAGAGTGTATTCTCCACCTGGAATGTTCCGCTATTGTTAACCAGAGTAAACCTGTCGCTTGTATTATTATCCAGTTGCAAGCACATTCTAGAAGTATCGAACGTTTGGGCATCAAAACCACCATTTGCCAAACCACTGACATTATTGCCCGTCAGCCTATTCAACCGAACACTGGCGAAGATTTTGGCACTTCCACCAGCAGCACCAGAGAATATAGAAATTCCTTGGTTAGCGCTACCTGTAACCGTATTTGACTTTATCACCAGCCGGAGTTGGGAATTGTTGTCTGCATCTACCTCAATGCCGATATCACCACTATTGGAAACTTGGTTATTAGAAATAGTAGCCGTTACTACTGCATTATCAAACAGTTCAGTATCAATGCCATCATCATTTGTGTTAGTAATACTATTGCCTGAGACGTTCAGCTGCGTCCTCGAATTTTGATTAAGTCCGAAATTCACCCCATCCCCTGTGATATTACGGAGCGTGTTATTTGACACATTAACAGTAGATTGGGCATTATCGAAAGCCCGGAAATTAATCCCCTGGTTCGAGCCTTCAATACTATTGTTGCTTATGGCTAAGTTATTTAACTTGGCATTTTCTCCGACGTTGAAATCAACGCCATTACCACCATTAGTAACGGAATTATTGGTAATCTGAGCAGTTGCTGGGGCAGTACCTAACAAATTAACTCGGATGCCGTTAACATTGTCTGCGAGCGCATTATTCGCGATCGTCATATCAACCTGTCCCGCATTATTGTTAATCAAGATAGCATTCTCAGAATTATTTCTGATGGTGTTATTGGTAATATCGATATTCCCAGTGGCATTCGTCAGAAAGATGCCATTTCCCAGATTCGAGGTGTTGGTAGGGTCAATAGTTGAATTGCTGATGATGTTGTCTTGAATAGTCGTGTTGTTGATATTCGTTCCCAGAATACCAGGCCCCCTAGCACCATTAATCTCAAACCCAGAGAGAGTGTTGTTATTACCCAAAGTTACCGTTCCCGTCACGCGGGGACGCGCTCCACTTCCAGAACCTGGTAACTGTAAATTACTAATTTGTAAAGTGTCAATTCGCTGTACAGAGCCAGCTGATAGCACCGAAACCCCATTGGGAATCGTAAAAGCCGGAATGCCAGGATTATTACCTCGTTGCACATAAACAATATCATTAGACTGAGCCGAAGCCAGTGCTTGTGCAACCGTTCCAGTTGGATTCTCAAACGTGCCGTTACCCGTTCCTCTCCCCAAGTTAACGTGTCGGAATCTCAACGCTTGACCTGTATTAGGGTTAGTCGCCAAAACTGTATCTCGCTGGGTGACTAACTCAGATTCAAACCGCTCATCCACCGCAATGTTCTCTTGACGAGCAACTGATTCCCCTAGACGAGCTAGTACCTGCTCTTGTTTGTTTATACCCCTGTAACCACTACCAGGAAAACTAGCCCCCACACTAAATACTAAGTTAGTGCCAAAATGGTCATCTCCTTGCAGCAATAGTCCCAGCCTAAAAGTATCTGTGAGACGGGCTTCTAAACGAGCGCGTCCGCCCACAAATGATGAAATACCTGGACCATCATAGTAGTAGAGTCCACCATAACCCCGGAGGTTGCCTTGTCTACCCAACCGTGCGATTCTCACGCCAGCTTCAGCATCAAATCCCGTCAATGCTGCTTCCAAGCGGCGGTTAATCTGCTGTTGCTGCTCTCTCATCAGAGCTAAAAAATTAGTCTGGAAAGTAGGATTTGAGAAAGAGACACTATTGAAGGTGGTTTCTCCTACTGTTTGGCGAGTGTCGCCAATAGGAATGTAAGCATTGGCGAGAACATCAAAAGATTCCCCTAAACTTTCAACTCCCGCGCCCAACTGATTGAATGTACTATTACCTGTATCACGAATATCGTAGGCCAAGTAGCCACCCAGGATACGGTTGTTTGTGGGGTTATATATCCGATGTCCTACAAGGGCATTTCCCCCAAGTTGGGCGTCGTCTGTCGATATCAGCAGCCGTCCTTGGAAGTAAGTAAGGTTTTGTCCTGGAGTTTGGAGTAAGGGAACAAAGCCTTCAATACTACCAAAAGAGCTTTCGTAACCCACACCTGGGCCAGTAGTGAACTCAGCGCCGATGCGGGGCGTAACTCGCAGGAGGCGGACTAAATCTGTATTTTGTGTCAGTACAGGGTTGGGGGTAACTGTATCAGGGGTTGGCGCGGCTTCTAGGTTGGGTGTTTGAGAGAGAAAATCCGCTTCGCTCAAAGTGCGGGGGGGCAAATTTACTTCTGAGAGACTCTTTGTTTCAGGCTCAACTGTTTGGGCTACTGCCGTCGAGGTCAGCGTTCCAACTAAAAGCAAAGTAATATACGTCAATCGTGTTGACTTTCTCATGCACACCCTTCTCACACCTAATAATTGTTTGTTATTTGTCATTGAGTTTTGCTCTTAACCAATGACCAATTCAGATAAACCTGCCGCTTGACTGCTTGCGCTGAATACCAATCACCGAAGGACGTGGGGGACCTTGAGGATTTCCCTGGATATTACTAGGCCAATTACTGCCACGAAGAACAGTACGTTGCTGGTTAAAGACGGTGCCATTCAAGTCCAGCAACTCAATCTCTCGGCTCAAGATTTCCTGAGGAGTGAACGGGCAATCTTCACCGGGATGCTGCACCGCAAGAATCAATGTATCTCCGACAAAAGTTGGCCCCGTCATCTCGCAGCGGTTTGGACCATAGGCAAATGGTATTACTTGTCCCGCATTCGCTCCGCTAGTGGGTATGAAGAAGAGCCAGTTATTGCCAAAAACTCCAATTAGGTTAGAAGTCTGAACATTTTTGTTAGAGTCAGTCTTACTAGGTGAGACAGCACCCACTACTGTGTGTTCTATGAGTAAGGGTTCCGCTTCAGCACCAACACTGAAACCATTGTGGGCACCAGTAGACATATCAGTAACGCCCCAAATATTTGCTTGGGCGTCAAACACCAAATTATCCACATTCGCAAAGCCATCTCCGGGTTCTGCGCCTGCTTCCCCTCCTTTAGCAAGCCGCTGCCAGCGGAAGGTTGTACCTGTACCATCAGCGCTGTTTTCGATAATCTTAAAGAGGCTTCCTGAAGGCTGTGCGTCGTTAACATCTTCGCTGTATTTAGAAACCACAAAGATTCGAGAATCAGGATAGCCATCACCTCCTGGCGCACCATCTGTGTAAGCGATAAACACTTCCTTAGTACGGGGATGGACTTCAATATCCTCTGGACGACCCGTAGGTGTTGCACCAGCTAGATTGGCAGCTAAGAAAGCATCGCACAGAAGGGCACCTTGGCTGGTGTAGAAATTTGACAGCTTCTTACCTTGGTAAGGGGGAAGGGCTGTGGCTTGATTGGCGATCTCAACGTTGAACGAACCACCGTCTGTAGTTGCGCCGGCAATTCCCTGACGTCTGGGTAGTGGCAGACGACCGTTTCTGGTTGCTTGGCCCAATGCTGCAATTTCCACTGAGGCAAGAACCGATGGAGGAATGGGATTGGTGTTGGTAGTTAATAGCAGCGGAATCCATTGACCTGTTCCGTTAGGATTGTAACGGGCGAAGTACAACGTACCGTCTTCAAATAAGCGACTGTTGTTCTTATCAGTGGGGGATGTAACAGTGCCTTTGCTGACAAACTTCCAGGTGTGCCCCCCGCGTCGGTCATCGCCCAGATAGGCTACTAATTTTTTTCCAGCCTCCACTCGCATCGCAATATTCTCATGGCGATAACGACCTAAGGCGGTATGTTTACGAGGGCGGAAAGAGGGGTTAGCCGGATCTATTTCTACCATCCAACCGTATTTTTCCCCAACTAAGCCAAATGTCTGCCCAACTGTACCAGTGTTATAGCCAGTCTGAGTGCCGTTCGGTTTGACAGGTTCTGTTACTCCAACAAAAAAGGTTGAGCTTCCTTGGAAGTTTTCTTCAGCTGAGAGTATCGTTCCCCAAGGAGTGGTGCCTCCAGAACAGTTGTAGCCAGTCCCGATAATCTTATTCCCTAATCCATCTGTGCTGAGATTGAAAACTTGAGTGGCAGCGGGTCCTGTACCAATCAGATAGTTTTGGTCGCCTCGCTGGTAGCTTAAAGTCCCCCAAGAGGTGACGTTTTGATAGCCATCAGTTCTTTGGCTGTTAATCCCTAGCCCAGAAAGACCGTGAATGCGTCGATTTTTAGGGTCACTGACAACAACAAAACGTCTGTTAGCGTTGCGTCGAGAGATACGGATGACAGACCCACCTATGTTATACATGAACTCACCTTCGAGTTCGCGATTTTTGGTGGAGGGTAATGCTCGCCCAACTACTGGTTGAAATGAGGTTGGGAATGTTTTTACATCCTCTGGAGTTTCAGGGGCGAGGCTAGAAATTGGGAAGGAGACGTATTCGTGATTTATCCATAGATAGCCTTCATCAAGGGTTCTACCAATGGGAAGAAAGCTTGTGTAATCGCAGTTGTAACCGACGTATTCATCACGGTTGGGGAAGATGCGATCGCCCCACTTCACAATCACATAACGCTCGTATTCCGGCGGAACTATAACATCATCAATAACGTTATAGTTAGCTAACTTAACATTGGTAGAAGGATTGAGTATTGTTCCCTGCCCAATTCCTGTAGCCAAGAAGCTTCTCTGCCCTTGATAAATAGGTAGAGGATGGGGTAGACGTACAGGAGTAAAACTTAGGGGGACAGTTTGTGCTTCAGCAACACTGGAACTACTGCCAAAGATTTTTTCTCCGAAAGCGGGAGCTAATACAGCAGCACCAGCACTACCCCCAAAGAAAACCAGGAGTTGTCTGCGACTTAAGTTGGACATGAAACTCTCTTTAAATTTTTAATTTCTTTGCAGACTAAAGATCTGAACCATCACCAAGGCGACAATGTTAACAATCAGCGTTATGGCAAACAAAATTAAAGCCAGATACATTAAAGCGCCGATGTGTAACTTTTCCAGGGCTTCAGGAAATTGATTCGCTAGAAGAGATGGGATAGTAGAAGCGGATTCTAGTAAAGAAAAGTTGAGCTGATCTGAGTTGCCAATTACCATCGTTACTGCCATCGTTTCCCCCAAGGCGCGACCCAGGGCGAGCATGGCTGCTCCCAAAATACCCGAAGCACTAGCTGGTAGCAGAACTTTAAAAATTGTTTCCCAACGGGTAGCTCCCAAGGACATAGATGCACTTCGTAACTCTTTGGGAATCGCCAGCAACACTTCTCGGCTAATTGCGGCAACTGTAGGCAAGATCATGATCGTTAGGATCGCGCCAGCCGCCAGCATACCTGCACCGTATGGTTCGGTACTAAATAGGGGTATCCAGCCCAAATGCTTATATAGCCAGAGTTGTACAGGCTGGAGTAGGGGAATCATTACATAAATTCCCCACAAACCAATGATGACGCTAGGAATCGCTGCAATGATCTCAACAACAAAGGCTAGGAGCGATCGCACCCACACTGGCAAAAAATTTTCGCTGGCGATTAATGCTACAGCCAGTCCGATGGGAACAGCTATAAAAAGGGCGATCACAGAACTAACGAGTGTCCCGTAAATGTAAGGTAAAGCCCCGAAACTTAGCTCCCCCACATTCCAGTTGTGATCCCACAAAAATTTCAGTCCAAAGTGCGCGATCGCTGGTCGAGCTTCCTGAAAAATCACCCACGATAACCACAACAGCAGCGCCACTGTACTGAAGGCAAAGCTATGAACCAACCAGGTAAATCCACGCTCTAGCCAGAAGCCTTTCCTATCCCCATCTGTCAGGTTGAGTCTCGATCCCTCAGCTAGATTCTGGGCTTGCTCAGAAAGATTTGCCATAAGTATTCAAAAGTTATGAGTTTTGAATTATTAATTTTTAACTCTTCATTCAAAACTTAAAATTCATAACTCATAACTCAATCATGAGCGGTAAATTGGAGCCAGGAGTAGGGCGGACACTATCCACCCTACTTGCTATTAGCTAATTGCTTTAACTCAGACAGGCAGTCCCAGCACTGCCCCTGAGAAACTTTTATCGACTGGCGACATTGCTATTCACAGCTGCGATCGCACGAGTGGCAACCGCTGGAGGAATCTGCGTATATTCAAGGCTGCCATTGAGCTTTTGACCATCCGTCAGACACCATTGGACTAGCTTCTTGACGGCATCTGCTTTTTCAGCATCGTATTGCTTATAGACCAAAAGCCAGGTCAGGCCAGTAATTGGATAGCCATCTGCTGGGTCGCCTTCAAAAACCCGAAAGTTCGCTGGGAACTGCACATTAGCCAGAGCTTTATTAGCCTCTTCCAAAGAAGGAGAAACAAACCGGCCTTTTTTATTCTCCACTCGCGCTGTCAAAAGTTTACTTTGCTTAGCATAAGCAGACTCTACATAGCCAATAGAGCCTTCAGTTTGTTGCACCAAAGCTGCCACCCCTGGATTTCCTTTCCCTTTCAGGGGGTTGGCAGACCAGTTAGGAGCTTTATTGACGCCAACTTTGCTTTTGAAATAGGAATCAACAGCACTCAAGTGGTTAGTGAAAATGAAAGTTGTACCGCTGCCATCTGCCCGCACAGCTAGCTTAATGGGCCGATCGGGCAGACTGACACCAGGATTGTCTTTAGCAATCTTGGGGTCATTCCAACGGGTAATTTGACCGGCAAAGATGGCTGGCAGTGCAGAGCGAGACAACTTGAGATTGAAAACGCCCGGAAGATTGTAAACAACAGCTACAGCCCCGCCAGCGGTGGGAACCATCTCAACACCCCGGCTTACCTGACCTATCTCAGTATCGGTCATAGCCGCATCGCTACCCGCGAAGTCAACAGTACCAGCAATCAATTGCTTAATACCACCGCCGCTACCAATCCCTTCGTAATTGACTTTAATATCTGGGTACTTCTTGCTGAATTCAGCAATGTATCGGTCATAAAGCGGTTTGGGAAAAGTCGCACCAGCACCATTCAAAGTTAACGCTTGGGAAATTGCTGTAAAAAGGGGTCCCAACGTAATGGCAACAGTTACGACTGAAGTTGTAACGGCAAAACGAAAAGCGGGCGTGAAAGAAATCATATTGTCTGGTTCTTAAGCAGAACCTACCAGAGTTTGACTTGCCTGTTATCAAACTAAAGTAGGAACAATAAGAAAATGTAAACCTAGTAATAAGGTTTAGTTAAAAATAGTTAAAGCCAAGATTAATAAAGCTTTTAGTCAATTTTTAAATGATTAATTTGTTATTACTTAACGTAATATTGGCTTATTGTATTTGAAACCTATCTGAGGATGGAGTTGGGTTATCAAGCCATATTAACTAACCTGTGAGTAAGCTCATTACCATCCTTAGAAGGGGGGCACGTCCGTCCGCCCCTTCGGTAAATTAGAATCTTTTACTGCTAGTTGTTGTCAAGGAAAACTTGACTACATATACGCGCTAACGCTAACCCGCACTAGGTGTTAACTTCTCTTGCTTTTATGAACCATTACTACTTGCTAAAAAACTTACCTGCTCCCTTGCAAAGCTTGATCCGGCCCATGCTGCTAATTTCTATGGGTATGCACGGGCTACTTCTGATGATGCCGATACCGTCTGAGTCAAAGCATCAACTCTCCAAAAAAGAAGAGAAGGTTAAGATCAGCCAGTTACCAACTTCTTCCACTCTGCCTGCTCCCAAACCAACACCATCGCTCTCTCTTCAACCATCTCCCAAACCATCCCCTAAGCCAAACCAGCCAATACCTCGGCCCACTACACCTGTTATTCGCCAGCCGCCGCTCAAGCGTCTCGTTTATAGAGAGCCTGGGCTGCCTAAACCACGACTAGCTCCAAAGCCTCAAACGCAACTTACACCCACGCCAACACCGACGCCTCAAGCACAACCGCCGCTCGCATCAACGCTAACGCCTCAAGCACAACCGCCTGTCGCATCAACGCTAACGCCTCAAGCGCAATCGACATCCACATCAACGGCGTCGCCTCAAGCACAATCGACACTGACACCAGTAACACCAACAACCCCCACCCCCTCTGCTTCTGCAACGCCCGTAGATCCCTTTGCTGATTTCCCTAAATACTCCTCTGCTCAGCCCGGTTCTTTAGGTTTATTTCCAGGAGAACTCGACAAGGCAAGCCAGCAAACCAAGGACGAAATCTCACCAGTGGCTAGTTATTTCCAGCAAGAACTAGCAGCCAGAGGCTATCAGCTTCAACCTGACCTGGATGAAGCGAACCAAAAGGTTTATATGGTGTCTAAAAATGGCACCACCAAATATCTCAACCTATTTTTTAAATCAGGGCAAGGCACAGTGATGGTTTTGGCTTCTGAGCGTCTTAATCCGGGGAATCTGGAGGATGTGGGAGTTGCCAGTCGTGAAGAAACAGCCTTTTATGGCATCGTGGGACAGGTAAGTTCGGAAACTGTTGATCAACCTGAATTATTTTTTAAAAATCCTAATGCGTTCTACGCCAAGCTTGGCCCAGACGAGAAGGGTTTTGACGTTGCTGAGCCACAGCCAGGGATCGATGGAAGTTTTAAATTGATACCCAATCAAACGCCAGATCAACTATTCAACAATGCTTTTGCGTCTAACCTCCAGAGCAGCGGTTTCCAAGCCGCTGCACCAAGCCAATATGGTGGAGGGCCAATCTATGAAGTGAAGCAAGGGGCTTTTGTTCGCTATATCAACCTGGTGCCAACAAAAGATGGGACAGGAACTATCGTTGTGGTATGGAACCGTTCTCCCAGCTGATACTAAGTTGCAGCCAAAGACAGTAAATAGCGGGACAAGGAGGAGATAAAGTACTATGTATTAATCCAACTTAGTATTAAAAAACTATATTAAACGTAAAATTATATAGGACAGACGGGATAGGAAATATATAAATCATTTAAGGGTTATCATCGAAGATATCTATCAAAACCTTTAAAGTAACATCAAAATCTATTATCAACTGGTCTTTTATAGGCTTTAATTCATTAGCAAAATAATGACCCTCGACTTGTTGTTCAAAGATATGCAATATGTTGTTAACGGCATTGAGTCGTCGAGTAAGATTCTTTATTTTTTGCCATTTACCATAAAAATTATCAATCATAACTTATACCGTTATACACAAGAAGCACTTTAAAAGAAAAAGAGTGGTTGCTCAAAAGCGAACTATGTGACGACAAACAACCAACTCTACTTTTAGCCATTATTGCTGCCAAAAATTATAGAAAATTTATCTTAAGTTTAAGTTTTGGCTACCAATGTATTTCATACTAAAAGCAATCAATGTTTATATGAGCTACTTGTCTAAATTGTAGGAGCTATTTCTAAGCGTAAACTAAATAAGTGGGTGTGATTAAACGTATATTAGAATTGTTAGTAGAAGCGTGGGAACGTCTTCCCCCACTAACCACTAACAACTAACCACTATCTGCCCACCTACTTACTTAATCTTTTTCAATCGCTAGAGAAACGCGATCGCCTCCTACATCCCGCATTTTTCCTAATACTTTCACCACCTGTTGGTAGGGCAATTTCTGATCTGCCTTCAATAGCACAGCCCCCTTGGGGTTCTGCACTAAATAGGATTGCATTTGTTCACCTAACTGAGCTTCATTAACAGGTTGGTTCCCCAGCCAAATTTCACCCTGCTGATTTAATCCAACTATCAAAGGGTCTGGGGTGTTCTGTTCAGTCGCGCCATTATCAGTGCTAGGCAGTGTTACATCTACCCCCTGGGGATTGGTTGACAAAGTCATGGAAACAACTATAAAGAATGTGAGAATAGTCATAATCACATCCATCATCGGCGTCAGATTTAATTCTGGTAGTTGCGAGCCTTGATGCTTTGATTTAAATCGCATGGTGTGGCGTTTATGAGCAAAAAGTTGGAAATTTCAACAGTCTAATCACAACTCAGAATCCAGAAGCTCCTGACTCGTGACTCTTAATAGGTCGAATTTTTTCAGCAAGAGAGGGTTCGTACCAAATTTGTCGATATATCAGTTCTAGTTCGCTGCCTACGCTAGAAAAATAGTCCATCTGCTGCGACTGCCAGCTGATGAAAATTCGGAAGAATACTAAAGCTATAATCGCAACTATCATGCCCATTGCTGTGGTTAGGAGAGCCTCACCAATCCCGGCAGCTGACTTTGTGATACTAGTGCTTGCAGCACCACCGCCGCCAATGTTGAGGTTGTTGAAGGTAGTAATAAGACCTGTCACAGTACCCAGAAGACCCAGCAAGGGGGCAACTGCAACCGCTGTTTCCAGCAGCTTGTCACCTTTACGCATTTGAACAAACTCTTTATCGCCTGCTGCTTCCATTGCCAAACGAAATGTTTCTGGCGTGGGTTGCTTAAGCTTTAAAGGAGCTAGCAGAAAACGACCAATCGGCAGCCTTTGAGCTTGCTCTGCAATCTTGGCCGCTTTTTGCAAGTCATAACGAGCCGCTCCTAGCACATCATGGACAATTTTGTCTTCTTCTCTCAACAATTGAAACCAGAACCAGCCTCGTTCTACGATACACGCAATCGTACCAACAGATAGCCCTAGCAGTGGCAACATCAGTGGGCCGCCCTGAAGCAACAAGTTGTAGACTTTAGCCATGAGTTGAGGCAAAACTGCGGCAAAATAGACTTTTGTCCCGACTAGCATAGCTGAATCATTGTCCGTAGCTGGTTAAGCCCAGGTAAGAAGCGGGATAAGTTACGGTTAAAGTTATTTCAAACTAAAGTACCAGCACAGATTAGGCTGGTAACGGTGAAGGTATAGTTGTCAGATATATGTACCACCGAAGTTTTACTTGGGGTCATTTAAAAAATAAAATTCGCTGGTCTGAAAGCTGGGTTGAGAAGCTGTGGATATTAGTATTGCTCCTAGCGGCTCTGATCCTATTTATGATTAATTTGGGTGGCCTGCCGCTACGGGATTGGGATGAAGGCACTGTTGCCCAAGTCGCCCGTGAGATAGCATCAGCACCAGCAGGATCTTTAAGATGGCTTTACCCTACGCTAGCTGGTGAACCTTATCTAAATAAGCCGCCCCTAGTGCATCTGCTGATTGCTGGTACTTATAAAGTCGGTGGTGTCAATGAGTGGACTGCGCGCTTACCGGGGGCACTGCTAACTGCTATTTCAGTGCCGTTGTTGTATTGTATTGGCCGCGAAATTTTTAAAAGCCGCACGCCAGCGATTTTCTCGGCGTTAATTTACCTGACTTTGTTGCCGGTGGTGCGCCACGGGCGTTTGGCGATGCTGGATGGACCAGTGCTGTGCTTTTTCCTCTTGATGATTTGGTGTGTATTGCGATCGCGCAGAGACTTGCGTTGGTCTTTAGGTGCCGGTATTGGGTTCGGGTTGATTTGCCTCACCAAAGGCATCATGGGGCTATTATTAGGAGCGATCGCTTTCTTATTTATACTCTGGGATACCCCAAGGCTATTAATTTCTGGCTATGTTTGGCTCGGCATACTAATTGGTGGTGCCCCCGTGGTTGCCTGGTATGCTGCCCAGTGGTTGCACTACGGACAAAAGTTTCTCAGCACTGGTGTCGTAGACCAATCGTTAGAGCGGATTTGGGCACCAGTCGAAAATCACACCGGCCCCCCTTGGTACTACTTGCTGGAAATCTTGAAGTACGCATGGCCTTGGTTGCTCTTATTGCCCCAAGGGTGGCGACTGGCTTGGGAAAATCGTAACTGGGGTTGGGCTAAGTTAGTCCTTGTCTGGAGTACCGTCTATCTCCTTGCTATCTCAGTTATGGGAACTAAACTCCCCTGGTATGTATTCCCAATTTACCCAGCTGTGGCTTTAACTGGGGGTGCCCAGCTTGCTGAAGTCTGTCATTACTGGCCTCGTGGCCAATGTTATCCCCGCTCTTGGCTTGTTGGTTTAGGTTTGTTGGGTGTAGTGGCTTTTGGAGGTAGCCTTTACTTTGGGGGGCTGGGAGGCGAAATCAACCAGCCTTTGCAGCTGGTGTTGGCATCTGCTGCTCTTACTCTGCTTATAGCAGCAGTTTTGATGGCTCAAAAAGACTTGCAGTTTATTTCTATTTTGTTCTGGGGTATGTATGTTTCGCTGCTGCTATTTATGACATCCCCGCACTGGGTTTGGGAACTGGCAGAAGCTTATCCTGTTAAACCTGTTGCCGCCATCATTGAGCGTAGTACACCCAGGGGTAAGATAATCTACACCTCTTTTCCTTATGAGCGTCCTTCACTCAACTTTTATAGCGATCGCCAAGTCATACCCGCCTCTGATTCTGAACTTACACAACACTGGGAGCAAAATTCTCAGCCTTATTTATTGCTTGATGCCAATATCCTTAACCAGCTGAATTTAAAGGGCGTAAAACGACTGGGGGCTGCCGCAGAATGGACGCTGATTACACGCAGGGCTGATTAATTTTTATTAGAGCGATCGCTACTAAGACTGCCCGTATAGTCTGACTGAATTATGGGCTTGTCGTGGTTGTTTCCTATATAGCAGAATGAAAAGTAGGAAACAAAATTTAAAACTTTCCTCATTTTCCCTCCCGCCGCTCCTCAATGACCGCAACCCCCCCGCCTGAGGTGCTGCTGCCACCCTCATCCGCACCAGCTTCATCCGTTTCCCCTCTCACCAGCGCTCTCAACCGTCTAGAACCCTCCCCCGAAACCGTCGTCCTGCTCTTAGCCGTCTTAATTGGCGGCTTCACTGGCATGGGCGTCGTCACCTTTCACTGCTTGATTCAGCTAATCCACAGCTTGATGCTAGAGGACGTGATGGGCGTCCTTTTCAGTTGGGGTGGTTGGACATTAGCCTGTATTCCTATTTTTGGGGGAGTAATCGTTGGGTTAATGCGCGTTGCTTGGCCTGACTTTGGCCCCAGCATTTCCTCGCTAATTGCTGCCTCTCAAGGCATTCGGGAAATGTCACCCCTGCGACCAGTCACGAAGATGGTGGCGGCCTCGGTTTCACTGGGCACTGGAGCCTCCCTTGGCCCAGAAGGTCCCAGCGTGGAAATCGGAGCAAATTTTGGCATACTACTGGGTCAGATACTACAAGTCTCGCAAGAACGGCAGCGCTTGCTCTTGGGGGCTGGTGCTGCTGCTGGTCTGGCGGCTGGGTTTAACGCCCCCATTGCTGGTGTATTCTTTGCCCTGGAGGTAGTGCTGGGAACCACCTTTGCTACCTCAGCTGTTAGCGTCGTGCTGCTGGCTGCTGTTGTAGCATCTTTAATTGCCCAAATTGGATTAGGTGCCCAACCAGCTTTTACTCTCCCAGTTTATGAAGTTCGTAGTCCTCTAGAGTTGCCTTTATACGTAGGGCTGGGTCTATTAGCAAGCCTGGTATCGCTAAGTTACACCCAGTCCATTGGGTACGCTCAACGCTGTTTTCGCGGGCAGGTAGCTGGGTTCGCTTGGTTGGGTCAGATTCCTAGAGCAGTTCATCCTATTATTGGCGGTGCCTGTGTGGGGTTGGCAGCTTTATATTTGCCCCAAATTCTTGGCATTGGCTATGAAACAATTGAAGCCATGCTTCAGGATGTGGAGTTTTCTTTGGGATTACTGCTCATCCTGCTGGTAATTAAGTTAGTGATGACAGCGATTAGCCTCGGCAGCGGCCTAGTAGGTGGCGTCTTTGCTCCAGCCATGTTTCTGGGAGCCTCACTAGGGGCGGCTTACGGAAAAGTTCTAGCAGCAATACTACCAGTTGGGATGGTGAATATTGCCGCACCACCAGCTTATGCGATGGTGGGGATGGCCGCGGTTCTTGCTGGCAGTGCCAGGGCACCACTAACAGCAATTCTGTTAATGTTTGAGCTGACGCGGGACTATCGGATTGTTTTGCCGTTGATGGCGGCGGTGGGCCTGAGCATCTGGCTAGTGGAGCGGCTCAAGCCAGCGCAAAATCAGGGTCAGAATCTTCAACAAATGGGAATTAACGTTGAAAAAGACCAAAATCAGGAAATTCTGAAACAAATCCCAGTTGCAGATGCCATGTACCAGCCAGCTGTCATGGTGAGCAGTTCCATGCCTGTGCTAGAGGCGGCTTTGGTCTTAATGAGCCGTCAATGCCGCAGTGCTTTAGTCATTGATGAGACTGAACAGCTAATGGGCATTGTTACATTACAGGACATTAATCGAGCTATTTCCCTTTGGGAACGCTCCCCAGTAAGCGTTAGCGAAGCGATTGGCGATCGCGAATTAGCACCTCCTCTGGAGAAGAAGGAACTAGCTATGCCCGTACCGTCGGGAATAGCCTGCTCCGAAGCAGTAGGGCTTTACGCTCGCGCCAAAGCCGACCCCCTACCAGAGCATCTAGTAGGAGGTCAGTTGATTGCTGAGATCTGCACGACTGAGATATTGTATGCATACGAAGATGAGTCCATAGCTGACGCTTTAGACCGAATGGCAGCAAGAGGACTACACCAGTTACCAGTTGTTGACCGCAACAATCCCGATCACGTTTTAGGTGTCTTGGAACAGGAAGGGATTGCCCTAGCCTGTAGTGTGGCTGCAACGCGCAAGACACTTGATCGCTATCTCTCAACGATGCCAGTCACAAAGCAATTAAGCCTACCGACCCTCAAGCAATCTGCTTGAAGATTGAAAGTTGCTTTCAGTAGCAATTGATTTGTCTGTTAGGAATCGCGATATTATGCTTGCCCCTACTAAAAGAATGGACGATACTTATAAATCTCACGACCAATAATTTTCCTGTTTCATTCAATCTTACAAGCGCGCAGAGTCATCGCTTACGCCTTGGCAGAACTTCTTGGCAGGCATTGAGCAGTATCAAAATGCTTCTCGACCTTACAAGCCAAGCGCTCAGATTTTTACCCAGACATCGTGCTGTAACCAAATGACTACAAGCTCTTACCTGGAACCCTCACGCTCTGAGTTGTAAAGGTACAAAACTATTACCGAACAATGGATGTTCCACCGTAATGCTTACCTTTTACTCTCAATCACTGGGCTGTAAGACAAAGCACGTTATAGCATACTTTTATGTCTCGAAGCTCCTGTTCGCAATTTATCTCCGCCCATGGGTACATGGACGAAGAATTGTTGCGATTGAAAGTTAAATAGGCACTACCATCATCGCGGTACTTTGGCGACGCAATCGTGTTGAACGGTGTGTTTACAGTTTTAGTCTCAGTTAAAGACGCTTACAATTCGTCTTCAGAGAATTCTTCGTCTTCTGCGTCAACTTGTTTCAGACGAATGTGCTTCCTTCCCAAGGTGATTTCAAATTCATCCCCTGGTTGTAAGCCCATCTGTTTTGTGTAAGCCGAGCCAATCAGCAGGTTGCCGTTAGACTGCACGCTAATTCGATAACTAGCGCTGCGTCCCCCGCGCCCATTACCGTTTTGTTTACCGTCTAACTCAATCCCCTCGGCATCAATGAGAGCGTTCAGGAACTTCATCATGTTGACGCGCTCTACACCGTTTTTTGTAACGGTGTAGTAGCCACAGGCTCTTGCCTTTTCCTCTTTACTGAGGTTCCCCAGCTCTTTGACTTTCTTAGTCAGCTCGTCACCCGTAAGAGGGTCAATTTTTTTCTTTTTAGTCATCAACTTGAATCTAAAACTAATCAGTCAAGTGGTATCGGTGGTTTTTGTTGATCTGACACTCAGCTAAGATAACCACCATTGCCCAGCCTTGTATCAGCTCATGAAACTATCTTACACGGATAGTGTCAAATTGGTTAAGTATATTTGTTTAAAATAGAATCTTTTTTCTCAGTGTTCGTAATTGTTCATAACCTCTAGAGGTGGTGAACAACTGATTCATCTGGATGACTCAAGTTACTCAAAGCATGGAGTTCATAAAAAAGGGACTCGGCTGATGGAACGCATAAATTTAGGGGTGAATCAGGGTTGAGGATAAATAGCAGAAAACTAAAGCTAATTTAATTTCTTGGAGACTGGCGATTTGAGTGTTAGAAGATTCGTTCCTGATGGAGGGAGTCAAAGGGTGGAAAAATACTTATACTTGTGGCTTGCTTATCTATCCTGGATGAAACTCACAACCCGTGGACACTATAGTGTAAAGGCGCTGCTAGATCTGAGCCTACAGCCCGGTTATGGGCCTACCTCAGTTAAGGCGATCGCTCGCAGGCAAGACTTACCAGCACCTTACTTAGAAAAACTGCTGATAGAAATGCGCCGCGCCGGTATCGTTCAATCTATTCGCGGTGCCCAAGGTGGCTATCAACTGGCACGCGAACCCGTACAAATTTCTCTAGGACAAATTCTGGAAGCTGTAGGCGAAACAATTGAACCACTACCCCGCCAGACACCAGACGCCGCTCAAGCAGAAGACTGGGTAACCTTTACCCTCTGGCGACGTTTGCACCAAAAACTTAAAGAAGCATTGTACAGTATTTCCTTGGCCGATCTTTACTACGATGCCCGCAGCTGGCAAGCCGCACAAGGGGAAGAAACAAGTTTCGTTGTTTAGCTACCTCGCACTCAGCCCCACGCTATACCTTTTTATGTCAGCGTTGGGTAGTTCACATAATTTTTTTTACCAATGACAGAAGTAAACGAACTGATTACTTATGAAGGAGGCTGTCACTGCGGTGCGGTTCGCTTTCGGGTGATTGTAGACAAGCACGAAGCAGATGATTGCAATTGCTCTATCTGCAAAAAGAAAGGTTTTTTGCATTTAATTGTGCCCCCAGAGCGCTTTACATTGCTAAGCGGCGGTGATGTTTTGACGACTTATACCTTTAATACAGGTATTGCCAAACATACTTTCTGTCGCATTTGTGGCATTCACCCCTTTTATCGCCCCCGCTCACATCCTGATTCATTCGATGTCAACGTGCGCTGTTTAGATGACGATGTGCTTTCTCGGTTTCGTATACTACCCTTCGATGGTCTCCACTGGGAGGAAAACGTGCATCTGATTAGGGATCAGCGTTCAGTACTCAGCGGTCAGCCAGAAGCTGAAAGCTAATACTTTGTGACATACTCCCATCACTGATTCAAACTAGCAAAAACCAAGCTAAAAACCGCTATCGTGAGAACTTCAATTCCAGCCGCAGGCATTTTGCTTTTGGCTGCTTGTCTCGATTACATAATTGGCGATCCGTGGGGTTGGCCGCATCCAGTACAAGTGATGGGTTGGGTAATCAACCACTTCACCCAGTTTGCTCTCAAACAGTGGTCAAGTCCGCTGGGGCGTCGGTTGGCTGGCATAGTCCTGGGAATGGGGCTTGTAATCGGCAGCGGAGTAGTGGGGTGGCTAATTGTTCAAGGTTTCTACCAACTCCATCCTTTGATAGGTATTGGGGCAGAAAGCGTACTGCTAGCTAGCTGTTTTGCTGGTCGAAGTTTGAGGGCGGCAGCTGAGGATGTATTGCAGCCTTTAGAAGCTAACGATGTTTCTGGTGCCCGTCTTAAGTTGAGTCAATACGTTGGCCGCGATACAGAAAACCTTTGCCAGACGGACATCCTGCGTGCTGTCTTGGAAACTGTTACAGAAAACGCTACTGATGGCGTCATGGCCCCCCTGTTTTATGCAATTGTTGGAGGGTGTTTGCCGATTGGTAGTGTTCCCCTCGCCCTAGCATACAAAGCCGCCAGTACCTTAGATTCTATGGTTGGCTACCGAGAGGAACCTTATACTAATTTGGGCTGGTTCAGTGCGCGGCTAGAGGACGCTCTCACTTGGCTACCTTGTCGGTTAACTGTTATTACCTTAGCGCTGCTGACAGGCACTCCCCAGCAAGTATGGGGTCTTTGCTGCCGGGATGCTATCAAAGACCCCAGCCCCAACTCTGGCTGGAGCGAGTGTGCCTATGCTGCGGTTCTAGGTGTACAGGTGGGAGGGACGAACTGGTATCGGGGCGTCGCCAAAGACAAACCGCTATTGGGAGACCCCATCCATCCCATCACAGAAGCGTCTATTCACCAAGCCTTGCAACTGAGTCGGTGGTGCTTCTTAATTTTCCTGGGCATAGCGATCGCGCTTTTAAGTTTTTTGCCCATACCCTAAACGCAAACCCTTATTTGCTGTTGAGTTGACTAAGAACGTATCCGAAAAGTGGCTTGAAGATATTTTTAACCACAGATAAACACAGATGAACACAGATACCAGTAAGTATTTGGTCACTAAAACTAATTTTTCGGATAGGCTCTAAGTCCTGCTAGTGTGAAAATTCCCAACTCCTAACTCATAATTTTGTCTTTATGCCTGCCAAAGTTGTAGAAATTCTTTCAGCAGATGAATTGCGCCGCACTGTCACCCGGTTAGCCTCTCAGATTGTGGAAAGATCGAGAGACTTATCCCAGCTGGTACTATTAGGTATCTATACGAGAGGGGTTCCCCTAGCTCAGCTACTAGGGCGTCAGATAGAAACCCTTGAACAAGTTTCAGTGCCAGTGGGGGCATTGGATATTACCTTCTTCCGAGATGACCTAGATCAGATTAGTGTGCGGACGCCAGCAAAAACAGATATTCCCTTCGACCTCACAGGCAAGACAGTCGTGTTGGTTGATGATGTTATTTATAAGGGCCGCACGATTCGCGCTGCCTTAAATGCGGTAATAGAATACGGTAGACCGGAGGCAATATGGTTAGCCGTACTAGTAGATCGGGGGCATCGTGAGTTGCCGATTCATCCTGATTTTACGGGTAAGAAGCTGCCGACATCTGATGAAGAACAAGTAAAGGTTTATTTTCAAGATGTCGATGGACAAGACTCTGTAGAGTTAATCAAGTTTTGAGTAGCAAGGTTGGTGGCGTGCCTGTTGGTGGGAAAATCGAAATGATCAACCCGCCCAAGCGAGAGTTTTTAATTATGAGAGAAACCCAGACGCGGAAGGCAGACCACCTGCGGATTTGTCTGGATGAAGATGTGCAATGTCATGCCTTAACAAATGGGCTGGAACGTTACCGATTTACTCACTGTTGTTTACCAGAACTAGACCGCAGTGAGATTGATATCAGCACAAACTTTTTGGGGAAACAACTGGGGGCACCGCTGCTAATTTCTTCCATGACAGGAGGAACAGAACTGGCAAGGACGATTAACTATCGTCTGGCGGAGGTGGCGCAGCAGTATAAATTGGCTATGGGCGTAGGTTCCCAACGGGTTGCTGTGGAGAATCCCCAAGTTGGCTCAACTTTTGCGGTGCGATCGCTTGCCCCTGACATTCTTCTGTTTGCCAATCTGGGTGCAGTGCAACTCAACTACGACTATGGTCTGGATGAGTGTCGGCGCGCGATTGAATTATTAGAGGCAGATGCCTTAATTTTGCATCTCAATCCCTTGCAAGAGTGCATTCAATCTAAGGGGGACACCAACTTTCGAGGATTGCTTGACAAAATAGCTATATTATGCAATAAGTTACCTGTGCCCGTGATTGCCAAAGAGGTGGGCAATGGCATCTCCGCTGCGATGGCTCAGAAGTTACTCGAAGCTGGGGTTACGGCAATTGATGTCGCTGGTGCAGGTGGAACTTCTTGGGCAAAAGTCGAAAGCGAACGGGCGTCTGATGTCTTGCAGCGTCAGTTGGGGATAACGTTTGCGGGCTGGGGACTGCCCACAGCCGAGTGCATTACCACGACTCGAGCCGTGGCACCAACAGTTCCTCTGATTGCTTCTGGGGGATTGCGTAATGGTCTGGAAGTGGCAAAAGCGATCGCACTGGGAGCCGATATTGCTGGTCTGGCATGGCCCTTCCTCAAAGCTGCCCATGAATCAGCTGACGCCCTTGATGCCTTAGTGCAGCTGTTAATTGCAGAAATTACCACCGTCCTCTTCTGCACTGGCAACGCTACCCTATCTCACCTGCAAAATTCTGACTCTCTACAGCGATTACGATAGAGGTGTTGGTCAAGAGCAAGAGGCGTGAAAAGTTAGTAGGTGCAAAGTATAGCCTACGGGAAGGATAAGCCAAGATAGCACAGGCTATATGCGATCACCTATGTGCAATAAAGTTGGGCAGATCCAACAAATACAACCACCCATGCCAAAGCCCGTACTTGAGTTTTGAGTTACTTAGGAGTTATGAAGTTATAAGTCCCTAGTAGATATACTCAACATCTAACTACTTAACCTTAAAACTTAATTCCTGTGTCTTAACTCAAAACTCAAAACTCAAAACTCAAAACTATACAATCCCCTCCCAAATGCGTAATTTCGTTAAACAAACCTTTGCTAGTGCAATTGGAAGCCTTCTCGGCCTCTTCCTATTTTTTGGTTTGGGAACCGCTGGACTACTATTTTTGCTGATTGCGGCGGCGTCCATAGATGAGGGTCCCCTCGTCCAAGACAAATCGGTACTGGTTTTTGATTTGTCTCTCAACATCACCGACAGCAATCCCACCTCAAGCACCAGTGAGGCAATTGGAGAAGCGCTATCTGGTGAAAACACTGGCAGTCTTACCCTCCGCAGTGTTTTAGACGCCTTGGATGCCGCCAGCAAAGATCAGCGGATTGCGGCTCTATATTTAGATGGCAGTAGCGCACAGGCAGGCAGCAGCACAGGTTTTGCCACACTGAAGGAAGTGCGCTCGGCGCTGGAACGTTTCCGGGCGTCTGGGAAAAAGATTATTGCCTACGATGTGGATTTGGAAAAGCGGGAGTACTACCTTAGCTCAGTTGCAGATACGGTGGTTCTCAACCCTATGGGCGAGATGGAACTAAATGGCTTAAGTTCCCAGCCGATGTTCCTCACGGGTGCTTTCGAGAAGTACGGCATTGGTGTTCAGGTAATCCGGGTTGGCAAGTTCAAGTCAGCAGTTGAACCGTATATCCTCAAGCAGTTGAGTCCCGAAAGCAGACAACAAACTCAAACATTGTTGAACGATCTCTGGGGTGAATTCCTAACGGCGACTGCCAAAAGCCGTAAGTTAACTCCCCAGCAGCTACAGGCGATCGCAGATAATCAAGGAGTTTTGTCGGCAGCTGATGCTAAGGAACGCCGTCTGGTAGATAAGGTGGCCTACTTTGACGAAGTAGTTGCTGACCTCCAGCAGATCAGCGGCAATAAAAACGACGACGATAAATCGTTCCCCAAAATTAGCCTGAGTTCCTACGCGGATTTGGAGAATAAAGACGCTAAAAATAGCTCCTCTGACAACAAAATTGCTGTTATTTATGCTGAAGGAGAGATTGTTGATGGTGAAGGTAGCGGAGGGGATATAGGGGGCGATCGCTTCGCAAAACAACTGCGCCAGCTGCGAATGGATGATGACGTCAAGGCGGTGGTGTTGCGTGTCAATAGTCCTGGTGGCAGTGCTACCGCATCTGATGTAATTCAGCGAGAGGTGCGCCTCACCCAGAAGGAGAAGCCGGTCATCGTCTCTATGGGTGATATGGCGGCATCCGGCGGTTATTGGATTTCTACCTATGCCAATCGAATTTTTGCAGAACCGAATACCATCACTGGGTCTATCGGTGTCTTTGGTATGCTGCTCAATGTCCAGAAGCTAGGTAATAACAATGGCATCACCTGGGACGTGGTGAAAACAAGCCGTTTGGCCGATAGTAATACCGTATCTCGCCCTAAGACACCCCAAGAACTGGCAATTTCTCAGAGGTTTGTTAACCGGATTTATAGTGATTTCATCAACAAAGTTGCAGACTCCCGGAAACTACCGAAGCCAAAAGTAGCTGAAATTGCCCAAGGGCGGGTATGGTCGGGCCAGCAAGCTCTTAAGCTAGGACTGGTGGATGAAATTGGTGGCATTAATGACGCAATTAAGTATGCCGCTAAGCAAGCGAAGCTGGGGGAAGATTGGGAAATGAAGGAGTACCCTGAAACTGGCGGTTTTGGAGAACGGATTTTGAAAACGCTGGGGGGTGAGAAAGATGTTAAAAAACAGATAGCACAAGATCCTCTAACAGCGGAATTCCTGAAACTACAGGCGGATCTGGCAATTCTCAAAACTATGAACGATCCTCTAGACGTCTATGCTCGCTTGCCCTTTAATTTGCGGATTGATTAGGTGAAAAGTACTTGTTTTTGGTACTTACGCCGTGAGTAGAATATCCCCAAGTCTATACTGCAAGGATTAAAAGGCTTTTCTGCCCCGATCTCTACACCGCTCAATTTATCGTTAAAATGCCTAAGCCCTGGTTTGAAGATGTGGGGTTTCCTGGCAGCAAAGCTAACCGTTGCTTTACCAACAGAATTATGCAAGTAACAGAACGGCGACACTATACTTTAGAGGAATATCTGGAACTAGAGGAGACTGCTGACTACAAAAGCGAATACATTGATGGACAAATCATTCCGATGGCAGGTGGATCGACGAACCATAATCGAATAGCACTGAATTTCAGTGCTGCTCTAAATTTTGCCTTCAGGCAGCAGGATTACGAGGTTTTCATCGGGGATGTGCGTTTGTGGATACCCCAAAAGCGCATCTACACGTATCCAGATGTGATGATTGTGGCGCGTGAACCAGAGTATTTCGACAATCGCACAGATACGATTACCAATCCTCAAGTCATTGTGGAGGTTTTGTCGAAATCCACTAAAGGCTACGATCGCGAGGACAAATTTGAGGCTTACCGGACAATTGCCACCTTTGAGGAGTATATATTAATTGACCAAACCAGGTTGCATATAGAACAGTTTTCTAAAACAGCGAAAAAGCGCTGGTTGCTTTCTGAATATGATGAGGAAGATGAAGCGATCGCTCTAAATTCAGTTTCTTTTCAAATTTCGCTGCTAGATTTATATAATAAGGTGAAGTTACAGACTGTAGACTCAGAGGGCAATTTAGCAGATTCTGAGGAATTGAGTTGAAGGCGCGATCGCCTATAGGCGTAAAAATTAGGTGAAAATACGGTTTCCTATCCCTGCGAAAAGAGTAAAGTAGATAGGTATTACCCTATATACAACTTGCACATCTATCTATGGATAGAAAACACAACCGCCTTTTACTCTTAATTGTTGCCTGTAGCGCGACTGGCGTCGTTTTGGGAGGCACTGCTAGCTGGGCAGAGAGCAGTCAGTGCTTGCAGGCTACAGTAGCTACGAGTGAGTGCCTGACCCAAGATCCAATAATGAAAACTATTGAGGGAATGAGTGTTGGGTTGGTAGCTGGGGCGGGAGCCGCCATTGGTGCCACCTTGCAGATGAAGCGGCAGGAAGATTAATCACTGTAATTTGACTAAGAACCTATCCGAAAAGTGGTTTGAAGATATTTTTAACCACAGATAAACACAGATGAACACAGATACCAGTAGGTATTGAGCAACTGCAACGGATGTAAGAAAGATAGGCTCTAAATGTAGGTGTACTCTGGGTATCGAGGAGAATGAGGATTTAGCTTGATCCGGGAATCCCTTGCTCTCCCGTTCCTGGAGTTGCTCTACTGCAAGGTTACCCTAGAAGCGATAGTTGCGTGGGGCTTTGCCTGATTTTTTAACATCACGCACCCAGAAGCTAATTGGCACTGCACGACCTTGGGTATCTACTTTAACTTCCACTACTACAGATTGCTGTTGCCTGCCTGCTTGCGCTTGAGAGATGTCCTCGTTAATCTCATCCCGCTGTGACTCTGGCATATAATAAGTTTCCAAGCCGTACTCAATAGAATCACCTGTAAACTTTCCCTTTAATGCTATCTGGTTAGCAGGCAAAGAGGTAGGGCGATCGCTGCTTACACGCACAGCTTTCCAAGCTTTGGGAGGACTAGATTCATCCGAGGCAGGGGCTTCTAGAATCACATAAACCTTCGTCCCTGAAGCTAAATAGTCTGAAGACGACACAGACGGCGCAGGTATATTAGTAGATCTTTTAGCCGCTTGTTGCTTGACTAGCTCTTGCCAACCCGGAAGACGCCGCAGGTTCTTGAGAAGGGAAATATCATAGCTCAGCGTCTGCGAGTAACCACGCAACAAATCGTAAGGGTCTACTGGAACAGTCTGTAGAACTACCGTTTTTCCCACTAGCTGAGTATAAAATGGCCCAGCAGGCGCTGCCAGAATTATTGCCGTTTGGCACAGCAGGGGAACCCAAAGCCTCCAGGCTGGCAAATGCTCTAAAGGTGGAGATTGCCTGGGGAAGAGTGTTGATGAAGATTCAGGCTTGGGTGTCATATCAATATGAAAGATTGGAAAGCCTTTTAGGGTGTGAAAGATTGAGAACGGCGAGTAGTTTTTAAAGTGCGTATATGCCCCTCGAACCAAAGCCCTATAGCGATCGCACCAACGCCACACAAAATGAAGATCAGGGATTTGAATACTAATCCTGTAGCAGACAACAGAAACCAACTCAGAATTCGCAAAGTTAATAGCACCATGCCATTCCAAAAGGCGCTGCGTTTTCCTTGAGCCAGTCCTTCACGCATCAAGCCAGCAGCCAAGAGAAATAGCAGCACATTAAAAATAAATGTGGCAAGCAGGGAAATTGGCGCGACACTGATATGCCAGAAGGGAACCAAGGCGGCTATGCAGATGAAGACAGCAATGACAATAGTTGTCAGATTCAAATTCCGACGAGTGCGAGGGTTTCTGGCTTGCCATGCTAGACGCAACCACTCAAAGACTGCCAAGCCGCTCAAAATTAAGGCATCCAGCACCGGGAACCAGTTTAAGCTTGTCGATGGGTCCGCAGTAGGCAGATTAGATAAAAACTCCCAAAGCCAAAGGAAGGATGAGAGATAAAATAGGACGCTGAGGTACAGCAGCGCCAAAGCGCGAGCAATTTTTGGAAAAGATCCCCTCCATAAGGAGACTAGGGCAGGTTGGTGCCGCTGGTGGGGAATTTTGGCCAAGCCACCGTCATCGTAGCCCCATAACAGGGCTGGGGGTAGGGCAAAGGCGATCGCTAAAACCCAACCCGTTGGCTGAAAGGAAAACAGATCGAACAGTCTGAAGCTGAACGGTTGCAGGTTAGCTTCTAGAGAAGAAACGACTGCGATCGCAGCCAGCCCAAAAATAGCGCCAGAACGACACCAATAGGCTAGGGGTACAAACATTAAGCCTGCCAAGAGGGGCATATGTTGCCCCATTAAGGATGCCCAGGAAAATTCCTCGATCGCGGATGATGTTAACCAACTCTGCTGGGCAAACTCCCACCAAAAACCCCAGTAGCCCAACCCGATGAGGATAATTGACAGCACACCCAAGGATGTTAAACGCAGGCTGTAAGCCATTGCCAGCACGCCTACCCCCCAAGCTAGCAACAACTCATACAAGGGGCCACTGATGTGAAACATCTGACCCATCAGCCCCATATTCGCCCCTAAAATTAGTGCCCCTAAGAGTAATAATCCATGACCGAGACGTTGTTGTGCCCCCTTAGCTCGGTTCCCCAAATAAAAACCAGTGATATTCACTCCCATAAATAAGCTCAACAGCAGCGTCACCTTTCCCTCTCGTGGTAACTCCTGCCAGTTCGCTGCTACAAAGATAATTACTCCTAAGCCGATCAGAATACTCCCCAACCCCATCAATATCGTGACGAAACTGTTGTGGGCAGAAGTATCCAAGGCATTAAATTGATAGCGCTCTGATAACTGTTCGTATAGGTCAGTATTAATTAGCCCCTCAGCTTGCCAAAGATCTGCTTCTTGGTATAACTGGCGGCGAAACTTATCTGAAACCATCACTTTCTCCGAGTTCCGCTCCTGGATTTGCTCTACTTCACTATAAACTCAGTTTCAGCGCCGTCACCTGCTCCAATTTAATTGAGCGTTACAGTTTAAATAACCGTCTGCGTATGCAAAAAATATCTAATTTTTTACTTAAAATCAGTTTGCGTTTATTCAATGGCTCATATTATGTCTGACGCACCTAAGGTAGAGACGTTGTATACAGCGTTTCTACAGTGGTTAGGATTTTGGTTATTATGACTAATTAATCGGAAATGATATCAGCTATTAATAAAAAGTGTTAATAAGCAGAAAAGAATCAAAGCCAATTTAGATCGTATGACCAAAAATAACTGGATTCAAGCCCCCAAATTAATACGCAAGTGTCAATCCAAAATCCAAAATCCAAAAACGCTCTTAACCCCCTTATGCAGTTGGAAAGTTAAGAGCGCTCCTACTACCCATCTTGCTATCTAGTGATGAAATAACTTTCACTCGCATTCCCGTATAGGGATAACCGCTGCTGGTAAAACTGCTTGAGCTTACCCATTGATTTAGGATGCTGTCCGTAGTTGTTGCAGGGGAAGCTTGCCCAAATACCACCCACCTTGCAGGCGGCTTTCTCAAACCTTCCAGCCAGAAGATCCGGCATTGCCCCCTTTTGCTGAATAAAGTAGAGAGCCATCTTGTCTTGAGATTCTGGGGAAAAGTCCTTTAAGCCAAGTTTTGGAGCCAATTTATCCCAATTAAAGCCCATCATCTGGTATCGACCAGCAGCCGTAGAGCAGACTCGCCTGCCACTAATAGGAGCGCATTGCTTAACTTTGGGATGGGTGGAGAAGTTGTTGAAGAAACCTTTGAAGACCAAGGTTTGATAGCTTCTATCGTCAATAGTCCCAGTCTCAGCCCAACTAATGACGTCTAAAAATGCCCGGACTTGCGGTAAATTAATAGTGCTGGTGGCTGTTTTTGCAGGCTTTTCAAAATCCATTGAAGTTTCTATTGCAGCTACAGATCTTTGAGGCGCGATCTGTGCTATAGCTCTGGGTGACATAGTGGCACCTGAAACGGCAAGAAAAGTCACAGCAGCAGTAGCAATAGGGCGTGCGATGACGGAGAAAAGTGAAACTGAAGGGCTTGCTTTCATGCATTAAATAGTAATGAGTCTCAGGAAGGTATTTTATCTATTGCTAGATGTCAGTGAACGCGAAAAGCGTCTACCCGCCTTCAATAGTTCAAGATATGCAAATTTATGAAAACTTTCCTCAGTAAATTCACTAATAATAAAGGGCGTAGACCGGAAAATTCAGTGATATTAGGCAAAGGTAGTGAGGGCAGTAGTATTTATACTTAGCCTATGCCCCTATGAATAATTAAAACTTTGCAAAGCGGCTTTTTATGGTATGATACCGTCTATTTTTACTGCTCGTACAGCGCTCGCGCTGGGGGTCGCTTGTACAAATTTTGAGATAGAACGGCAAGATTTTGCCTTCTTAAAAATTTACTATCACTTTAATAGAGGCAATTAAATATCAAGATTATTGGTTAATTGCGCCACGCTTAGGTTTTCTTAAGCTCATCCCCCACGGTCCTGGCAAGAGGAATTTCCCGTTAGTTAATAGTTGTTATTTCTTACAAACTATTGTCTAAACGTTCCAGGCTTTACCCTATCAAGATTTTTCCATAACACAAAATAGTGCTTTTGGCAGCGAGTCTGACGGTCCTTGATATACTGTTTCTTCAACAGAACGGACGTTGAATTTATTGCCGAAAATTTCCTGAATTTGTTCAGGTTTAAATCGATAAGGACCTTGCTCTGCTGGTTGCAAGTGGCTAAAGCATTTAAGGAACAAGTAACCTCCAGGTTGAATCAAATTAGCTACAACACGCACATAGTCTTGTCTGCGCTCTGGCGGTAGTACGTGGAAACAGCCGCGATCGAATACCAAATTAAATTTTTGGTCAAGATTACTGTTGAGAATATCATCCTGTTTCCAGGAAATATTTAATTTCTTTTCTGTGGCTATACCTTGAGCTTTCTGGATAGCTGTGTCTGAAAGATCGGTGGCAGTGACTTGAAAACCTCGCTCAGCTAACGCCATAGCCTGGGTACCAGGTCCCGTACCGAGATCCCATGCTGTCCCTGTATGCAGGTTGAGTTTAGTTAATGCCTTTTCAAGATCCGCATCAAGATCCGGATTAAACCAAGGCATGGTTTCTACTTCTTTTTCCTGGTACAACTTTTCCCACTCAGGAAACCCACGCTGTTGATTCATTGGTTGACTCCTTGAAGTCTATGCGTACAAGTCAGTATATCTTCAATTCCTCAAAGCGACTTCAGGGAGTAAGTGCGATCGCCATCTTGAGCTTATGAATGTCAAATGGGTACTCTTAAAGAAGTGTACCTATTTCTAAAGCATTTGCCACTATGACTAAAATGTTACCCCAATGCCTAAACCTGCAAGAACAGGTTGATACTTTGTTACATCTGCTACATCAAGAATCGTCTTTACGTGCTGAAGATACCACCGCTGTCCAAGCCTCCCTAAGAAAGGCGGTTTCCCCAACATTTGAAATAGTCTTTGCTGGTGCGTTTAGTGCTGGTAAATCGATGCTAATCAACGCGCTACTAGAGCGGGAACTGCTGTACAGTGCAGAAGGGCACGCCACTGGTACGGAATGTTATATTGCTGATGCCAAACCAAACGAGGAAAGGGTTGTTCTGACATTTCTAAGTGAAGTTGAGATTCGAGAGCAGGCGATCGCACTCTGCCAGCAGCTAGGATTAACAACAGACATAAATATTAACCAACCCGAAGTAATTGATATGCTGCGTCGGGGGTGCGAAGCAATCGTCCAAAACGAAGGCGGAGAAAGTAAATCAGAACGGGCAAAACAAGCTAACGCGCTCAAGTTGCTGCTAGAGGGGTTTGTAGGCAACCGCGATCGCATCCACACCCTCAACAATGCTACCTATTCAATGGAGCAATTTGACTTCAAAAACCTCAAGGAAGCCGCTGGTTATGCTCGTCGTGGTAGTAATAGTGCGGTTTTAAAACGAGTTGAATATTACTGCCATCATCCTTTATTGCAAGATGGCAACGTCCTCATTGATACGCCGGGAATTGATGCTCCAGTTGAAAAGGATGCTCAACTCACTTATAACAAAATTGAACACCCTGATACTTCGGCGGTTGTATGTGTTCTTAAACCAGCAGCAGCTGGGGACATGACAAAGGAAGAAACGGAACTCTTAGAGAAGATGCGGAGTAATCCAGGGATTCGCGATCGCGTCTTCTACATATTCAACCGCATCGACGAAACTTGGTACAACAACCAACTGCGGCAACGGCTAGATGATTTAATTAATTCTCAGTTCCGAGATACGCCCAAAGTTTATAAAACCAGTGGTTTATTGGGCTTTTACGGTAGTTTGATTAAAAATACGAGTGGGCGCGATCGCTTTGGTTTAGATTCCTCCATATTTGCCGAAAGTGTCAAAAGCACCGGCATCCGGGAGGAAACACCGCAATTTGTGAATGAATTTAATCGTTACTGTGCTAATTCCGGCAAGCTATCTCCTTCTCAGTTTAAGATTTCCGTTCACAGCTACGAAACACCGAATGAGAACTATGTGCGGATTTTAGCAGAACAGGGAACACCCCTCGTAAAACAGCTAATTGAAGATAGCGGTATTGAGGAATTTCGGGCTGCAATTACTCGCTATCTTACAGAAGAAAAGCGACCCCAATTATTTGCCAATCTAGCTGATGATTTGCAACCCTTGTGCATTAGCCTGCGTAAACATTATATGGCTATGGAGCGAGAGCTAGACAGTCAACCTCGCGAAATTGAGGCCATGAAAGCGCGGGAACTGGAACGCCTCAACCATGAACTACAGCAAGTAGGACAGGAGTTTCGCCAGCATATGGCTGAAGAAGTAAACCAGCTGGTGACGAACGGCGACGATGCTTTTGAGACAGATTTTCGCCTGCTGCAAGCACGCATGATTCGCCGTTTAGATGAGTTGCTGGATACGTTTTCTGTTGAAGCTGCCTACAGGCGTGCTACGCTTACTCATCCTCGCAATGCCACAGCACCTTTAATTGCGGTTTTGGTAGAAGCACTTTATTATTTAGCAAATCAGCTGGAAGATATCTTGGTGGATTCTACCCAAGAAGCGATCGCCAGCTTGTTCCAACGTTTAATTGACCGAGTTCACAAGTCAGAATACTACCGTCAACTATACCGCTTGTTGGGTAATGATGGCGGGATTGAGCAACAGCTGAAAGGGCTAGAAAAACAGGTTTCTCACGCTTTGGTGGCTGCGGCGCGGATAGAGTGCGATCGCTTTGTGCGCGAAAGCCCCCGCTTTTATGATGAAGGCACGTTCTCAATTTATCAATTCCGGCAAACGTTGCTGCAAACTTCCCAAGGTTACGACTGCGAAAGCATGGTAGAAGCAGAACCAGCAATTCGGCAGTTGTTAAAGTTAGATTTTGAGCCAAAAGTCTCTGAAACAATTCGGCGTAACTTCCGACAAACTATCAATCAAACTCTCAAAACTCATCTGTTACCGTCGGCAGAAAAACAGGCATATGAAATTTTGCAGCAATATAATCAAGCTCGTGCTTATCTAGAGCAAACTTTAGAGAAAGAGGCGGAAGAAAAAATTAGTCGCAATCAACGATTGCTAAGTGAAGTTGAGCAAAAGATTGATAGCTATAATCAAGCAATTGCTGGTATCAACAATTGTTTACAGGCGATGCAATTGTACGAGCATCAAATGCCTGTAATTGCTGAAGGCGATGTTATCCCAGTTTCTCTTAATCTAGAAGCTGCTACTATTACTGACTCAGCTAGAATAGCAGACGCTGTAGAAGTATAGTCATAGCAATGTATGGTGGGCGATGCCCGCCATACTGCTAATATGTATTTACAAATTTCCACCATACCGCTGAAGCTTGATATGGATGATAATTTCCAACTACTAAAATCAAATGCAGTTGTGACTGTAAGCAGTTATTATAAAATTGTCATGTCACATTGTACGTTTAGAGTAGGTGAATTTATAGAAGCTATGACAGGAATACTCAGTAAAAATATAATTGTAGGTAATGATTTTAATAAAAAAGAAGATTTAATAAAGTGGTTTAGCGAGGGAATAAATGGTGAAATACTTAGTCCTAACAAGGAATGGAAAAATGGTAAGGTAAGAATAAAAGTCACTCTTGAGTTTTGCCCTGATGAGCCTGATGTTGAAGAAACACCAGTTAGCAATAATCTAGAAATCAGCGAACCAGAATCGCCGCTTGATGATATTCGTAAAATGATTAACGAACAAAGCTAGTAAAATAAATACTAAATAAAATACCCTAGAATTGCATTATTCCAGGGTTAAAAGCTCGTTTAAAAATGTCTGACGACTGAAGTCGCGGCTATACGAATTTAGGCTGCCTACGCAGCCTAAATTCGTATAGCCGCGTAGGGTGTATCTGTAATAAAGAGATGCTTCCTATTTACTCGTCCTATTTGCCGCTATAGTAAAAAGCGATTTCTTTATCTTTAAGAGGGGCAAAGTTGGCATCGGTAAGCATCTGATTTAATTCATCCTGCGAAATATGCTTAGCCCCAATACGAACAATTCTAGAACGCATGGTGTTGGATACACCGCTGCGTTGTCGCCCAGCTTCTAGCCCCATCACTTTTTTATATAGTTCTAATTTGGCATTGGGAATGGGAGAACCGTCAAAATCAATGCCCTTGGCGATCGCATCATCAATAGCATCAGCACCTGTGGTTGTTTCTGGGTTTGGGGTGATTTCCGTAGACATTGCAGGGTAGGCTCGTGTTTACAGCATTATTGTATATGAGTTGCTATAATAATCGTCATCTTTCGAGATAAATAGTAAGACAATTTTATATATTAAAGATTGATATGGAACATCTCTACATCTCCCTAAGAAGCAGACAGCCTTCAAAATCTTAAATCTTAAGTTTTTGTGGCTCTTCCGTACTTGCTATGCTAAATCATTAGTTTCAAGTGCCTCCCAGCTAGCTGTATACGATTCCGGTGCGATAGCGCGCTTCGCGCCGCAAGCTGCTATAAGACAGATTTACCTTGAATGATTCTCAAAGCAAGGCTTTGAGAATCATTCAAGGTAAATGAGCATACCTTTGTACGGAAGACCCGTTTTTGCTCACTAGAACTCTTCAAATACCTGACCTCGTACAGCCGGAATCCTGGCCCCTGTATTGAATTGGACGTAATAATTATTTGGGCGCTCGGCAATAGGTGAAATGGTAGCGAAAGGAACGGTTACGCAACCACCACCGTGTTGCTTATCATCTACAGTAACAAATGGAACCTGCATATTCGTAATAGTAATTATTGCTGGATTGGCTTGGCCTACTCTTCCTGGATGGAAGGTAATAGAGGTAATGGGTGCCAGATCCTCAGCCTCAGCCAGCACGCATAGCTTTACATTATTTGCATCTTTGAGCAATATGTTAGCGCGGATAGTCCCATTGCCATCCGGATCACCAGCAACCCCTACTACATACCCTCCCAAAAGGTGGGAAGTTGCGAATAAAGGAAAATCTTCTGGTGTTGGTACCGCTGTGGCTCCGGGTAAAGTAGTCAATGACAAAGTACTGAGAATCCCGACAGTAGAAACAATTCCAAGACGACGAAGGTTCATACCTGCTTTCCGCAAAATCTATCTAAAGGTGGCTACTTCTTTGACAATAAAGTAGGTAAACCCAAGTAACCTCCGTGCTTATACGGAATTAAAGTCGAAACTGTCTATTTTTTGTGAACAGCACTTACGCAGGGCAAATGCTCTATATCCCCAGATAGCTTACCAGGCTTGGAGGCTCCTACCTGAAATTTTATTGTATAAATAAAATATAATATAAATGCTTACTGTTCATTAATTATATGATTTTATAAATATGCGATCGCCAAGGCTCTTAAGCACAAAAATTGACAAACACGCCTCTATTAAGAGAAATAGCAAATTTTAATACTTGAGAAATAAAAATTTCACATAACACTGGTAATTATTACTTGATAAAAATACTTAGTAATAGCGATCCTGCCGGCATCGAAGCCCAATACCTAACTAGGACACTCAGCAAAATAACCCATGAGCAAAACGCCCCGGATTCGCATCCCTCCAGAGGTAAGAAAGTATGTTTTTGAGCGCGATCGCTATCAGTGCAAAAGCTGTGGTAAAACGAAGCTAGAGACTGAACTCACCATTGACCACATCATCCCTTTAGCCAGCGGCGGTGCCAACGATATCAGCAACTTGCAAACTCTCTGTCGCGCTTGTAACCAGCAGAAAAAACACCACTTCGATCCTCGCTTCCGGCGTAATTTTGATCTTTGACATCCTTACGCTATGACAAGAGAGGTGAAAAGACTCAATAGGCAGCAATACAACTATTGAATTTACTTTATACAAAGTAGCGAGTGCCCATGACCAATCCTGAACATCACAAAGAAATCTGGCGCATCGAAACAGAGCAATGGCTGCTCCTTGAGTACGAAAACCAGCAAGTGTCGCTCTGTCATAAAGAAGACGACCAATATTTTTATTTATTTGGTTTTTTGGGCGTTTCGCACGTAAAATTAGAGCAAACTGAGGAAGAGGTATTGGATACCATATTAACGCTTACAACTGACTGCTTAGATAACTACAATGTCAGCGTGAGTGCTAGCAGCCTGTGGGACATTATAAACCAGGAAGCGCCTTCAATTTGGAAGTTTCTCAAGCAAGAAGTAAGGGATGAAGATTCCAACCCAGAAACACTAGAAATGTTTAACAAAATTGAGAATTTCATCGGTGAAGGCAAAAACTTACACTAATAGAGATTGCACTAATCGGCAAGTCCTTAAAGATATCGAGATCTGCCAGATAAAAAATGGCTGATCGTTGCTATGCATACAGGTGCAGCAGCGATAGTGAATTTTATTGCGAACGATAGGCATAGAGCGCTACTCTTATCCGCGATAAGCAGGGTACGCCAAAGTTAAGCATATAGCTATCGTGTAGATTATACGTGCCATAGGATTTATCCGTGTGTTGTAAAATTGCTTATCGTTGGGTTTGGTGAACATCTGAGGAAGAGTGCGATCGCAGTACTACCTAAACAATTGAAAATCCGTAGATACTTCATATATCAATTATTTGTTGCTTCACTACCTAAAAACTAGGTAACAGTTCCCCTAATTATGTAACCAGGCTTTTATTGGTAACCCCCTTGAGGGAGATTGTTTATTTAAATTTAAAATGTTTCATTTGGTTACATTTTGTGTAAAAATGCTTCGTTTTGAGATATTTTGTGAGATTATCAATTATAAAGCAATACCTGAAGACATATAAATTTGTCAAAGAATTGCCAAATAGTCGTTTGAATTGCATCTTTTTATAAAAAATTAAGCAAATCTTCAGCCATCCCATCTTAATAATCAATGAGGGATAGGAGTTTTTAAGATGGACTCCCATAAGCAGCCAATCGACCATGACGATTTACAGGGTAAAGCTTCTTCTGGAGAGTGCCAGCAGGCTAACTCAGAGGCAGATATAGAACGTTTTCAGCTTGAGAAAAATCTGCGTGAAACTAGGGAAGAATTAGAACAATATCGCACTCTCTACGACAGCCTTCCAGCTATATACTTAAATCTCAATCTAGAGGGGGCTGTTTTTAAAGTTAATCAGTTTGGGGCTGGTCGTCTAGGTTATACCACCCAAGAGCTAATTGGAAAATCTCTTTTCAGTCTTATTTATCCTGAAGATAAACAAAGACTGCAAGCAGAATTTGCTGCCTTTTTGCAACATCCGACTCGAAAATCATTGGAGTTGGACTTAGCAACAGAGTTAGATGCTTTCTCAGTCAATTGGGAAGCTCGCATCTGTCGCCAAGATAGCAGTATTTTATGGGTGAAAATTATTCCTCGTGTTGTACAGAGAACTGACTTAAATCCAGCGATCTTAATTGTTTGTGAGGAGATCGCTGAACCCAAGCAAGTAGAAGAGGAATCTGTCAAAAGCGAAGAATTGTTTCGGCTGTTATTTGAGAACAGCATGGACGCGATCGTGATCGCAGACGACAACGGAAACTACGTTCGTGTCAATCGCGCCGCTTGCCAAGTGTTGGGATATTCTCAAACACAGTTATTGCAAATGAATGTAGCAGACCTGGTAACCACTGAAGCGCCCAGTGCCGGGGAACGTTACCAAGCCTACGCTCAGGCAGGTCATGAGTTTGGGGAAATTTCCTTTATTCGAGGGGACGGAGAGCGACGCATTGCCGAGTATTCTGCTTGCCGCTTCGCCCCCCATCTGCATCTGAGCATATTGCGTGACATTACCGATCGCCAGCAGGCACAGGAGGCATTGCGCGATGATGCCAATCGCCTTTATGCCATCAATGCTACCCTGCACGACATCGTAACAGCGGATCTAGATCTTAACAGGGTCATGAATCTGATCGTGGAGGGTACCCAGAACCTTGCCCACGCCAGCGGAGCTGCACTCGAATTAATCGAAGAAGATGAAATGGTGTCTCGCGCTGCCAGTGGCACAGCAGCCGCCCAAGTAGGGTTGCGACTCAAAATTTCAGCAAGCCTGTCCGGGCAGTGTGTGCGGACGGGTGAGATCCTGCACTGTGAAGACGTAGAAACAGACCCACGGGTGGATATCGCTGCATGCAGGCGGGTTGGAGCCAGATCGATGATTGTCGTACCCCTGTTTTACGAGCGAAATGCTATTGGGGTACTAAAAGTTCTTTCAGCAAATGCTCATGCTTTCGACCGCCAAGACATCTACACATTGCAGCTGATGGCGAGATTTATCGCCGCCACTATGAGTCACGCCTCCGAGTTTGAAGCCAAGCAGGCAGCGCTTTTAGCACTTCAGGAAAGTGAAGAGCGCTATAGAGCGCTGATTGAAGATGTTCAAGTGGGCGTACTGCTTCAGGGACAGAACGCGGAAATCATGCTGTGCAATCAAGCAGCACTTGACTTGCTAGGTCTCACCGAAAGCCAACTGCTCGGCAAAACTTCGTTGGACGCCTATTGGAATGTCATCCATGAAGATGGAGCGCCATTTCCAAAGGAAACGCATCCCGTACCACAGGCGATCGCCACCCGCCAACCAGTGCGGAATGTAGTCATGGGTGTATATCGTCCCCAAGACGGCGATAGCGCGGAGCGCCGCCCGGAGGGCGATCGCGTCTGGTTGTTAGTGAATGCCGAACCGCAGTTGGCACCAGATGGCAGTGTCCAACAGGTAATCTGCACCTTCAGCGATATTACCCAGCAAAAGCTTGCAGAATCAGCGCTGCAAAAGGCTAATGAACAGCTAGAAATCAGAGTCGAAGAGCGTACAGCCCAATTAAAAAATGCCAACCAGCAATTGCAAAGCGAGATTGCTTACCGCGCACAGATTGAGTTGGCACTGCGGGAGAGCGAAGCGCGTTTCAGGCACATAGCTGATTCAAATATGATTGGTATCCTGTTCTGGGATATTGGCGGCACTATCTCAGAGACCAACGATGCATTTTTGCAGATGGTGGGTTACACAAGAGAGGAGCTGCTTGCAGGAAAACTATCGTGGAGAGAAATCACTCCAGCAGAATATCTCTATTTGGATGAGATAGCTCTTGATGAAATAGCAACTACTGGCGTTTGTAGTCCCTTCGAGAAAGAATATATTTGCTCTGATGGCAGCCGTGTAGCTGTTTTGGTTGGTGGTGCTTGTTTGGACAACTCCCCACAGCGGGGTGTTGCCTTTATCCTCGACATTAGCGATCGCCAGCGGGCCCAGGAGGCACTACGCAAAAGCGAAGCAACAAATCGGGCACTGGTAAACGCCATACCGGATTTGATCGTGCGAATCAACAAAAATGGCACCTGTGTGGACTGTAAGCAGGCAAGAAACTTCGAGACCCTCTTACCTGCTGAGGAATTTTTGGGTAAAAACATAGCTGAGATATTGCCTATAGAAGTAGCCCAGCCAGCCATATACTATGTCGAGCGAGCATTCTCGACGGACGAAATACAAATCTTTGAGTATCAGCTTCTCACCAATAGCAAAGTAAGCGATTACGAGGCTCGGATCGTACTCAGCGGGAGAGATGAAGTCCTAGTTATTGTGCGCGACATTACCGAGCGCAAGCGGCGGGAAGAGGAACTAGTTGAGCGATCGCGTTTGGCAGCATTAGGTGCGGATATCAGCGCTGCTCTCGCCAAGAGCGACAACCTACAAATAATTTTGCAGCAATGCGTCAAGGTTCTTGTCCACCACCTTGATGTGGCATTTGCCCGGATCTGGACACTCAACGAAATGGAAAACGTTCTAGAGTTACAAGCTAGTGCAGGAATGTACACCAATATTGACGGTTCCTATAGTCGCGTGCCAGTCGGAAACTCGAAGATCGGTCGTATCGCCCAAAACCGCCAGCCACACATGAGCAACTCAGTCCCAGACGATCCCGAAATCAAAGATCGGGAATGGGCCAAACAAGCAGGGATGATAGCCTTCGCGGGCTACCCTCTGATTGTAGAGAAGCGCGTAGTGGGCGTGGTGGCGATGTTTGCCCGCCAACCGCTTACAGAAGGTGTTATTGCCCAATTAGCATCGATAGCGGACGGAATTGCTCAGTGCATCGAACGCAAGCGAGGGGAAGTAGCACTACAAAAGCAAACTGAACGAGAGCTATTAATGAGTGCGATCGCGCAGCGCATCCGCCACTCTTTAAACCTAGAAGAAATTCTCAATAGCACCGTAGCCCAAGTGCGGCAGTTTCTTCAAACCGATCGGGTAATTATTTTCCGCTTCTTCCAACCTGACTGGACTGGGGTGGTGGCAGTAGAGTCTGTAGCTAACGGTTGGCTCTCTATCCTGGGAAGGAAAATACACGAGCCTTGCTTTGAGAAAGGTTATGTCCAACTCTACAAACACGGTCGAACTAAAGCTATAGAGGATATCTATACAGCAGGTTTAGACCCATGTCATCTCGATTTACTGGCTCAACTTCAAGTCAGAGCTAACTTGGTAGTCCCGATTCTGCAAGGGGAAGAGCTGTGGGGATTACTAATTGCCCAACATTGCTCAGAACCGAGGCGATGGCAGCAGCTAGAAATTGATTTGCTCTCTTCATTAGCCACTCAGCTGGCGATCGCGATTCAGCAAGCTGAGCTTTACAAACAAACGCAACAGCAGGCCCAGCGAGAGCAAGCTTTGAATCGGTTTACAAGTGTGATTCGCAGCTCTTTAGAGTTGGAGCATATCTTCGCCACAGCTGCCCAAGAGATCGGTCAGATGTTGCACATCGACCGCGTTAAAATTCTGCCATATATACCCGATCGGCAAGTTTGGCGTGTTGTCGCAGATTACCAACAACGCCCTGGTTTGTGGAGCCGTTTGGGTGTGGAAGTTACAGACGTAGACAATCCGCTAGCCACCCAACTTAAACAGTTAAAGGTAGTTCGGGTCAATGATACCCACACCCTCAGCGACGAAGTGAGTAAGTTTCTAGCTACACTCTTCCCTGGCGCTTGGTTGTTGGTTCCCCTACACTTCCAAGGCAGCCTCTGGGGGAGCCTAATGCTATCAATGGAAGGCCGTCCCTACCAATGGCAAGACTCAGAGGTGGAGTTGGTTTGTGCTTTTGCTGCTCAACTGGCGATCGCGATCCAGCAATCTGAACTTTATCAACAGGTGCAGCAGCTAAACGCTAACTTGGAACACCAAGTGCAGGAACGCACGAGGGCGCTGCAACAGGCGCTTGACTTTGAAGCGATGCTCAAAAGGGTAACAGACAAAGTTCGCGATAGTCTTGATGAAAGCCAAATTTTGCAAACTGCTGTGCAGGAGTTAGCTTTAGGGCTGGAAGTTGGCTGCTGCGATGCGGCTTTATATGATGTTGCCCAAGGCACTTCCACTATCTGCTACGAATACACGATTTCGATGCCTACATCTCAAGGTCGAGTGCGTCAACTGGTGGACTTTCCTGAGATCTACGGTCAGCTGTTGCAAGGTCAGTATTTTCAATTTTGCAAATTTCATGCTGTCCGGAATTGGGTGAGCATACTGGCCTGCCCTATTTTTGACGACCGAGGGGTGCTGGGTGACTTGTGGGTATTCAAGCAGAAAGATAATGTTTTTAATGAATTAGAGATTAGATTGGTGCAGCAGGTGGCAAATCAATGTGCGATCGCGATTAGACAAGCCCGACTGTACCAAGCAGCGCAAACACAAGTGGCGGAACTTGAAAAGCTTAATCGTCTCAAAGATGATTTTCTAAGTACCGTTTCTCACGAACTCCGGACGCCTGTATCCAACATGAATATGGCTATTCAAATGTTAGAAATGGTCAGTAATCATGATAGCTTATTCTCTTTAGAAACGGCAAATCATCAGGTAAGAAATAGCCAATTTAGGCGCTATTTTAAAATCTTAAAAGATGAGTGCGACCGAGAAATGAGTTTGATTAACGATTTACTAGATTTGCAACATCTGGAGGCAGGAACTCAACCCGCCGCTCTCACACTTATTCAGCTACAAAACTGGATTCCCCATGTGGTAGAGCCTTTTGAAGAACGTGCCCGAAACCAACAACTTTTATTGCGGGTTGATATTTCTCCTGAACTACCGGCGATCGCGACTGACTTATCCAGCTTGCAGCGTGTATTGACAGAATTGCTAAATAATGCTTTAAAATACACCCTCCCAGGAGAACAAATCGCCGTTACAGCCAGTGCTAGATCGGAAAGGTTGCTGTTGAGTGTGAGCAACACTGGAGTTGAGATTCCTAAGAGCGAACTATCCCACATTTTTGAGAAATTCTACCGTATTCCCAATGCCGATCCCTGGAAGCATGGCGGGACGGGATTAGGGCTGGCGCTAGTAAAGAAACTAATAGAATATTTGGGAGGCTCAATTAGCGTTCAAAGCGATCGCACTGGAACCTGCTTCACAGTTGATCTGCCGCTCAACTAAACGTGGCATTCTAGAGTGCTTAACCTCATCCCCCGCCGCCCTTGCCAGAGGCATTTTACATGAGTAGGGTCACGGCAGTGCCGTGCCCCTACTTGTTACTTCCTACAAACTATCGTAGAGAGACGTTCCGCCGGAACGTCAAGACGGACTAGAGAAAACCAGCTTATAGCAGTCGCCATAATGGAAGAGTGACAATAGATCTCAACCCTATGCACCCAGAAGTGCTGCTCTCACGGGGAACTGCTAAAAGCTAATTGCTAAAAGCTAATTGCTATAAATCATGCAAACTCTGGAAAAGACAGAACCCAAACTCGCTGAACTAAAAACCCGCCTCGCAGAAATCAGAGACATTCAATCAGCTGCCTCAGTGCTGTACTGGGATCAGGCAACGTATATGCCTCCCGGTGGTGCTGCTGCACGAGGACGGCAACTCGCTACCCTCCAGCAAATTTCCCACGAAAAATTTACTGATTCAGCTATCGGGCAACTACTGGAAGACTTACGCCCCTACGAAGAAAGTCTGCCTTACGATTCCACTGAAGCTAGCCTGATCCGCATCACCCGCAGATTATACGATCGCGCCGTACAAGTGCCAGCCCAGTTCATGGCTAAATTCTCTCGCCACCGGAATGAGTGCTACGGCGCTTGGGCTTCATCACGACCAGAAAATAACTTTGCCGCTGTGCAACCTTACCTGGAAAAGACGCTGGAACTTAGCCGCGAGTTAGCAAACTTCTTCCCTGGCTACGAGCATATCGCCGATCCCCTGATTGATAGTTCCGACTATGGAATGAAGGCATCATCTGTGCGATCGCTCTTTTCCCAACTCAGAGAACAGCTAGTTCCCATTGTGGATGCAATTACCTCCCAACCACCAGCAGATGATAGTTGCTTGTGCCAAGTGTTTCCAGAAGCCCAGCAGATAGCTTTTAGTCACAAAGTCATAGAACAACTAGGCTATGACTTGCAGCGAGGCCGTCAAGACAAAACCCTGCACCCGTTCATGACTAGCTTTTCCATAGGCGATGTCCGCATCACCACTCGTGTCTACGAAAATCATCTCGCTCAAGCACTATTTAGCAGTATCCACGAAACAGGTCATGCCATGTATGAACAAGGCATTTCTACAGAGTTTGAAGGTACGCCTTTGGCAGATGGGACATCATCGGGTGTCCATGAAAGTCAATCTCGCTTATGGGAAAACTTGGTTGGGCGCAGTCGCGGTTTTTGGCAATTCTTATATCCTCAGTTACAATCTGTTTTCCCCAACCAACTAGGTAATATTTCCCTAGAGGCGTTTTATCGGGCGATTAATAAGGTGGAGCGATCGCTGATTCGCACCGACGCCGATGAGGTAACATACAACCTGCACGTTATGCTCCGCTTTGAACTGGAACTGGAAATGCTTGAAGGCAAGCTGGCAGTGCGCGACCTCCCCGCAGCTTGGAACGAACGCTATAAAACAGACCTGGGCATTGTCCCAGCTAGCGACAGCGAAGGAGTAATGCAGGACGTGCATTGGTACACTGACATGATTGGGGGAATGTTCCAGGGTTACACCCTCGGCAACCTAATGAGTGCCCAGTTTTTTGAGGCAGCGCTAAAGGCTCATCCAGAAATTCCCTCCCAAATTGAACAAGGCAAGTTCAGCACCCTACATGATTGGCTCAAAGCCAATATTTACCAGCACGGTTGCAAGTACACAGCGGCTGAACTAATCGAACAGGCGACAGGCAGCCCCTTGAGCATTGACCCCTTCATCAGCTACATCAAGCAGAAATATGGGCAACTCTACGCCTTTTAACGATCGCCTTTCCTCCCCCTTGTCCCCTTGCCTCCTTGTCCCCTTGTCCCCCTCGTCCTCTGCCCTACGGGTGATTATTTAAAGGTGTTGCTGAATACAGTTACGCCGCGCGTGATGGGCAATTAATTAGCAATTAGCAGGGGCATTCTCGCTGCTAGTTACTAAGCACTCTCCATCCTCCAGAGGGAGGGTGGCTTGCCGCAACATTCTGTAACTTAGTTTGTGTCAAACTATTAACTTGGTATTTAGGGAGCTGCTATGTCCGAACTGATCCAGGCTGTTCTTGACAGTGACGAAAGAAGCGATCTCCGCGATTTCGCCAGCGATCTGCGCCATCAAGAAAAGCAATACTTACTGCGTAACGATATTCTCACTGCTTTTGCCGAGTATTGCGCCAATAAACAGAAGCCTGAACAGTTTTATCTGTCTTCAAATTTAGGTAAATTAATTTACTACACTCAGGAAATTATTCGAGAAGACGGAAACCTCTGCCTGATCATCCGGCCCAAGATTGCCTCTGAAGAAGTCTATCGGCTTACAGAAGATTTAACCTTAGAACACATGACGGTGCAGGAACTTCTGGATGTGCGCGATCGCTTCGTCAACCGTTCCCATCCCAACGAAGGGGACTTGCTAGAACTCGATTTCCAGCCATTTTATGACTATGTCCCCACAATTCGCGACCCCAAAAACATCGGCAAGGGGGTGCAATATCTCAACCGTTATCTGTCTAGCAAGTTGTTTCAAGATCCTCAGCAAGGTCAGGAAGCTTTATTTAGTTTCCTGCGTATCCATCGGTACAACGGCAGTCAGTTGATGATCAATGAGCGAATTAAATCGCCACAGCATTTGTCCGAGCAGATCAAGAAAGCGCTCACCTTTGTAAGCGATCGCCCAGACGACGAACCCTTTGATAGGTTGCGTTTTGTCTTGCAACTCATGGGGTTTGAACCGGGTTGGGGCAACACCGCAGGTCGCGTGCAGGAAAGCCTAGAGATTCTTGATGAACTCATCGACTCCCCAGATCACCAAACCTTAGAAGCCTTTCTTTCCCGCATCCCGATGATCTTTAGGATCGTCCTGGTATCTATTCACGGTTGGTTTGGGCAAGAAGGCGTTTTGGGGCGACCGGACACAGGGGGTCAGGTAGTCTACGTCCTCGACCAAGCCAGAAGCTTAGAAAAACAGCTACAAGAAGATCTATCCTTAGCTGGCTTAGATGTCCTGGGTTTTGAGCCGAAGGTAATCATTCTCAGCCGCTTGATTCCCAATAGTGACGGTACGAAGTGCAACCAACGTCTAGAGAAAGTCCACGGCACGAAAAATGCTTGGATTTTGCGCGTACCT
>JAESFH010000137.1_pt1 | contig 54616 bp, 42 predicted proteins | sample 9269381 | NCBI WGS metagenome assembly JAESFH01 (sample SAMN14504062, study PRJNA617094) | algae metagenome | isolation source: Aphanothece sp. CMT-3BRIN-NPC111 and co-occurring heterotrophs from well... | place: USA: Clark Mountains Wilderness, California | collected 2010-04-18
CTGTTAACAGGTTTAATCCAAAGAGAAAGTTTAACTTGGTGATATCCCTGGCTCCAAAGTAGCTGGCTTGGTTTCGGTGACAATTGTTGAGTAAGAGAGGAAACAAAGCTAATTTTTGAGAAGCTAATTTATATTCTTTTTTTAATTCTTCTCTTAATTTTGTGGACAGAGGATAAAATATTTCTGGATCTCTCATTTTGCTGGCTGAGTGAAAAAGTGGAAATATCTACATTTATTCTTCGCACATTCAATCGCTTAAATAAATTCCGCCTACTGATTTGACTTTGCTCCAAGGCCAAGCTTAACCAAGTTGAGACAAATAAAAATGTGTTTAGGGCAGGATAGTCATCTTTTGGTAGGTGCCTTAAGTGCTTTTTGACTATTGGCGGGAAATTAGATATCATTGAACTAATAGGTTTAATTTTTTTGCCTCTATTTTATCAAATTGGAGGTCATTTTTTATCCTTTATTACTATCATTCAATACTTCTGGTTAGAGCCAATTTTCCAGGTGTCAACTCACCGATGGTCTTGCTAACATGATTTTTAGAGCGATTCCGGTAGTTTTTAAATTTATTTAAGGCGAAATTCAGGAGCTAAGTAAATAGTGTTAAACCATAACATCATCGCGGTGGGAGCCTCTGCGGGTGGCATGGAAGTGCTGAAACATATCGTGGCTCAATTGCCCTGCGACTTCCCCGGTACGGTGTTCATAGTCTGGCATGTTTCACCGACTTACCCAAGTATGTTGCCTCAAATACTCCAGCGCCTGTGTTCGCTGCCAGTAGCACACGCTATCGACGAAGAGGCGATTGAACCAGGTCGCGTTTATATTGCCCCCCCAGATCACCACCTTATTGTCGAACAAGGTCAGGTTCGTGTGACTCGCGGCCCCAAGGAAAACCGTTTTCGTCCCTCGGTGGATGTCTTGTTCCGCTCCGCAGCTTTGGCTTACGGCGCGCAGGTGATAGGTGTGGTTCTGACTGGCTCCCTTGATGACGGGGCAGCTGGAATGTATGCGATTAAGAACCGAGGAGGTATAGGGCTTGTCCAAGACCCGTTTGAGGCGCTTTACCCCTCCATGCCCATTCAGACGATGAAAGCGGCAAAAATAGATTACTGCTTGCCGATGAAAGAAATAGGAGCTTTGTTGGTTTCTCTGGTAAACGAAGCTGTTGAGAAAAGAGAGGAAAATCCAGTGTCTGATCAGATGGAAATGGAAGTGGCGATCGCGCGAGAAGATAATGCTTTTGGGTTAGGCATCATGAAGCTAGGGGAACCCTCCCCCTATACCTGTCCAGAATGTCACGGCGTTCTGCTGAAATTGAAAGAAGGAAATTTTATCCGCTTCCGTTGCCATACGGGGCACGCATATTCTCTAAATACTCTGCTTGCGGAAGTGACGAAGTACATCGAAGATAAACTTTGGGGTACGCTGCGGGCAATTGAGGAAAGTCAACTATTAATGAGTCATATGGCTGAGCATATGCGCGAGGAGAACGATAATGAAATGGCGGAACTCTTTTTGCAGAAATCTGAGGAAGCGAATAAGCGGAGTGAGCTAATTAGGCAGGCTTTGATGAGCCACGAAATGGTAACTCAGGAAAAGCTAAATAGTCAGAGAAAAAATCCCCATAGTGACCCGTTTACGGGTCACTATGGGGATAATGTCAACCCCCCCGAATGAGGAAGATGTTTATAGACTGCGTGCAATCGGTCTAATGCCCAAAACCTAAACCTTGATAGCGACCTAGTGCCGTCAAAGGGAAGTGTTGTTGATATAGGTGGTACTTCAGATAAAAATGACCTGGAAAGCCAGTACCTGTAAATTCTGCCTCATTCCAAGAGCCATCTGACTGCTGAGTTTCCAAAAGGTAACTCGCTCCCTGCTCAATCGCCTCAATCGCAAAGTTTCCGGTTGCCTCACCCGCTGCCATTAAGCCAATTAAAGCCCAAGCCGTTTGCGATGCAGTACTATTTCCTTGTCCTTTAAGGGCTGGATCGTTGTAACTGCGGCAAGTCTCGCCCCATCCTCCATCAGCGTTTTGGCATGATACTAGCCAAGCAGCACCTCGTTCAATGCTAAGTTGATGAGTCTGAGGAGCAATAGCAGACAGTGCTGTAAGCGCGCCACTGGTTCCATAAATGTAATTTACTCCCCAACGACCAAACCAGCAGCCCTCGCTTTCTTGTTCCCGATTTAGATATGCGATCGCACTCTCAACCCTGGCAGCATCCATTGATAGGTTATAGCGTCCCAACATTTCTAAAACCCTCGCCGTGACATCAGCCGTGTTGGGGTCAATCATGGCTTTGAGGTCAGCATAGGGCAGATAATTAAGCCAGTTTTGATCATTGTCCACATCAAAAGCAGCCCAACCCCCTGCCTTACACTGCATGGAGGCAATCCAATTAACAGTACGCGCGATCGCAGCTTTTTTTAGTTTTTCATTTGGAAGTTGTACAGCCTCTAGAGCCATCACCACGACAGCGGAATCGTCTACATCTGGATAAAAGCGATTTTCAAACTCAAACGCCCAAGCCCCCGGTTTCCCCTGCCGATTTTTAATCGCCCAATCACCGTAGTCCAGAATTTGCTTGCTCAACAGCCATTCTCCCCCACGCACCAGGGCAGGATGATTTGCTGCTAGACCAGAATCTACTAGCGATCGCATTACCAAAGCCGTATCCCAGACGGGAGAAACACAAGGCTGAACTCGGTAAGTATCTTCTGTTTCCATCGCAAAGCGATCCACCGCTTGCAGTCCCCGTTCCACAATGGGATCTGCTGCATCATAGTCCAGGCAGCGCAATGCCAAAAGCGAGTTCAGCATAGCGGGAATAATACCCCCCCAATCTCCTGTAGCTTCTTGCCGCTCTAAAATCCATTGCTCGGCAGCCTTAATTCCCTGTTCTCTGAAGGGTACTAAATTCAGGCTTTCAGCTAATTTGAAAGCATCATCTAGGACAATAAACAAATTAGTCCAATCAGAATTGCTGGGTAATTCAAACCGGGCTTTGTCAGCCCCCTCAGCATAAAGTTCGTCTAAGGTGATGCCTGGATTAGTCTTAAAGACAGGCTTGCGGTCAAAGACAATCAACAGCGGTACCGTACTTCCCCGCGCCCAGCTAGACATTTCGTAGATGTTCACCGGAAATGTAGCTGGCAACAACATCACCCAGGGCGGAATTGAGGGAATGCCGCGCCAGTCGTAACATCCAATCAGTGCGAGATGAAACTTAGTAAAAATTCTACTTTTGCTAATCCCACCCCGCTCTAAGATGAAAGCTCGCGCCCGCTGCATCGCCGCATCTGTTTCCGGTACGCCCAGAAGCTTCAGCGCCATATAAGCTTCAACGGAGGTACTTAGCTCCCCACCATCCCCATAGAATAGTTCCCAGCCCCCGTGCGATCGCTGCTGAGAACGTATATACACCTCAGCTTTCTGCAAAGGTCTTTCTTGGTCTGTTCCCCAAATTTTATGCAGCAGGACGGCTTCCGCAGTCATGGTGACATTGGATTCTAACTCTGCCCACCAGTAGCCTGCTGGATTTTGCATCGAAAGCAGATATTCCTGGCTAGCTGCGATCGCCCTAGCGACGCTGGATGCTGTAACCCGCTCTTGCGTTTGCATAACTCCACCTTCAACCTCATCTGTACAAACTGGAGTTTAGCTCGACTTCCTCAAAGCTACCCTGCATCTCATACCGCTTATACTAAGCTCCGAATTTATAAAGAATAAGGCTTTCAGCTATACAAAATTAAATAACCAGCAACTTCTACCGAGTTGCCTTCAAATATTATCAGGACTCAGGCCCCAAAAGCCTGAAACCTCGCTCCTCTCTATCCCCCATAAATTGGGCGGTAACCCTCACGCGCCCCCCTTTTTAACTCTGATGCGAGGGGGATTTCTGCGTAAGTCCTGATTATATAGAATTTTGTTCGCATTCTTTCTTGAGTTCCCCTGTCTGCCTTGGGGCACTTTCTCTGGATTGTTTGCGTCATCAGCACCGAGTCATCCCATCTTCGTCTATCCTTAGGGAGATAGTAAGAGTAAAGTTTAGTAACAGACGCTTAATATCTACAATTGAGGTAGAAAACCTAATGTTTACCACAAAACCCTCTATGCGACGCGCAGTTTCTGTCATAGCCGTTACAGGTTGTTTGCTCAGTACTCTTCCTAATATCACCTGGGCGCAGGGACTACCTGGATTGGTGCTTTTTAGTGGCGTTGAACGTGAAAATCAGCTGAGTTACCGTTTAGATTACGGCACGAGGGGTTTATGGGGAGATCGTTACGTGTTGAAAATCCCTGCCAAGAAGATCAAATTAAATGTTAGCCAGATCAACATCAATTATCCCGATTACTACGATGGCGGGTTTGACACGAAAAGCGTTGAGGTGAAGGTAAAAGGCAAACGCCTGCCCCTACAAGACGTGAAATGGGATAAAGAAAACCACGCGCTGCAAATGATTCTCCAAGAACCAATTGAGGCTGATAACAAGGTGGAAATAGTGTTAAATAACGTCAAGAACCCACCCTTTGGTGGAACTTATTATTTCGATTGCCATATTATTAGCCCTACAGCAGAAGTCCCCCTGCCGCGTTACTTAGGCACCTGGATCTTAGACATTGGTTAATCACGGTTCTAGAGGTCAATCACCTGCTTCAGACGTGGTGGTACAAGATTGCCCTGAACTAAGACGATGCTCCAGTAGCACCTAAAGCCTGCTATTGTGGTAAATTGTGACTTTTTTCTCAAGTATCGATTAGTCAAATTGGGGTGATGGGCTATGACTCAGCGTACTCTACACGGTACCAGCCGTAAGCAAAAAAGAAAATCAGGTTTTAGAGCGCGGATGCGTACTAAAAATGGTTCCAAAGTGATTCAAGCACGCCGCACTAAAGGACGTTACAGGCTAGCGGTTTAGCGAGGTTAAAGTTGCCAGGGGTTACGACTCGTGGTTCTCCCTAGAGTCAATAGACTCCGGCGTCGGCAAGAGTTTAAAGACGTCTACCAGAGTGGTCGTCGCCGCACTGGTCTTCAAATGACCGTGCGCGCGCTGCGGCAGTATGGGCGTGCGAGCGATACCCCTCGCCGACCAGCCCTCGCCCTAGAGAACAGACCAGCTACCCGTATTGGCATCTCTATCAGTCAAAAAGTAAGCAAAAAGGCTGTGGTTCGCAATCGCATCAAGCGGCAAATCAAAGCTGCTTTACGGCAATTGTTGCCCCGAATCTTACCCGGTTGGCTGGTAGTGGTGGTGGTGCGACCTGACGCTTGCAAGTGCGATTATGTCGAAATTTTGCGAGAATTAGAGGAGTTGTTGGCAGAAGCTGAGGTACTAGATGGGCATTCGAGAGGAAATCTTCTATGAGGGCGGCCCCCACATTGGCGATTTAATCATTAACATCCTGCTAGGATTTACTGTCATCTGTTTGCCTCTAAGCGTGGGGGCTATTGTGCGGGCATTTTGGTTGCGCTACCGCGTGACTAATCGCCGCATATCTGTGACTGGCGGTTGGATGGGGCGCGATCGCACGGACATTATCTACTCAGAAATTGTCGAAGTAAAAAAAGTCGCTCGTGGCATAGGTTTATGGGGCGATATGGTGCTAACTCTTAGAGATGGCAGTCGCTTGGAACTGCGAGCTATTCCCAAGTTCCGGGAAATTTACGACTACATCAATGAAAAAGTAGTAGCCAAAACAGGCAAATCCGTAGCCTCTGCGAGTCGCTAGAGTGCTAGTAAAAGTCCGTGTGGAGCAATTAAAAATGCTCTTGAAGCAGTTCCCACGGCAACTATCAGTCTGGTGTGTTTGTATGACTTGCCCATCTACCCAGATTCGATAGATTATAGTGAGAAAACTTTACAGTGCCTAGTGGACTAGGAACGAATGGACTTTGGTATCGGGTTTATTTCCAAGAACGTGATGCTGCCGATCCTGGATTTTTTCTACGGGATCGTGCCCAGCTATGGTCTCGCCATCGTGGCGCTGACACTTGTTATCCGCTTTGCACTCTATCCTCTGAGTGCTGGCTCCATTCGCAATATGCGACGTATGCGAGTTGTGCAACCGCTGATGCAGAAGCGGATGGCAGAAATAAAAGAAAAATACAAAGACAATCCTTCTAAGCAGCAGGAGGAGATGCTCGCAGTCCAAAAAGAGTTTGGCAACCCCCTAGCTGGGTGCCTGCCCTTGCTGCTACAGATGCCAGTGCTGTTTGCGCTGTTTGCTACATTGCGGGGTTCGCCGTTCTCGGATATTAACTACACAGTTAACCTGCAAATCTTTCCTAAAGAACAAATTGAGCAAGTCCAACCCCAAGCCTTTGCCACGCCGCCCCAAAATATTTTCTTTGCCGATGGCGTCCATGCCCCAATCTCAGCCTTGCTTCCTGCTGGCAACCGCTTAGTGGTTGGGGAAAAGACCAAGGTTGAATTTAAAACTGTTGCTGGCAAACCGCTGAACGCACTGCTGAGCGAATATCCAGAAACTGAGCTTGTACCTCGTTGGAAAGCTACCAAAGGGGAAGAGCTAGTACGGCTCAATGAGGATGGCACATTAGAAGCCCTACAGCCTGGAGAGGTAACGATTCAGGGCACAATTCCTGGATTGGCAGCGAATAAAGGATTTCTGTTTATAGAAGCCCTTGGTCGTGTGGGGGCCTGGGATCCAGACGGGACTATCCATTGGGATATTGTAGGCATGGTGCTATTTTTTGGCATCAGTTTGTATATCAACCAACTACTTTCTGGCTCCGGTCCAAAGGGCGGGAATGCTCAGCAGGAAACAGTCAATAAAATCACCCCGGTTATTTTTTCAGGGATGTTTTTGTTCTTCCCACTGCCAGCTGGGGTGTTGATGTACATGGTTCTGGGGAACATATTTCAGACGGTGCAAACGTTCTTTCTCTCTCGCGAACCTCTGCCGGAAAACCTCCAGAAGCTCGTGGAGCAACAAGAAAAAGAAGAGAAAGGAAGAGAGGCTCTACCTTTTGAAGCTGGTTCTTCTAAGAAAAAAGAAGAGAAAACACAAAAGCCGCCTGCTAAACCAGCTCGTTCTAAGAAAAAAGAAGAGAAAGAAGCAAAGCCACTTCCCTTTAAGCCGGATACCTCTAAGAAAAAGGCGTCGGGGTAGTACCTATGAGCGATCGCCAAATGCAGCGAGGTCAACAGTGGCTGGAGAGACTCCTGCACATAGCCGGATTTCCCGCAGGTGTCAAGACAGAACCGCCAGCAGAAGCACTCTCAAGCAACTCTTCTCAAGAAGAAGCAGCAAGCTATTGGTTGACTATCGACCCCACAAATCTAACGCCATCACAAATTGACAACTTGATTGGCCCGGAAGGTGCGACCATTGATGCTATCCAGTATCTTGCTAATTCGATTCTGAACCTGAACCAAAGTCGGGATGAGCAATCATCTTACACCATTGAACTAAACGGCTACCGCCTCCGGCGTCAAGCGGAACTGCGTTCTCTGGCAGAGTATGCCGCTAACATTGTGCGCGAGACAGGCAAGGAATTTGAAATTAAATCCTTATCTTCCGCTGAGCGGCGTCAAGTTCATACATTTTTACAGGATTGCGATGATTTAGAAACATTCAGTCGCGGTCAGGAACCAGACAGGCGTCTCGTTGTGCGTTTACGCTGATCAGGCATCTCCGATAATGTTGAACACTCTTGTTCAACTGCTTTGGAGATGCTTGAGGAATTACCAAATACTGAGCGACAATATCAATCAAGGTAGTGGAAAAAGGGATAACCGAAGACCACTGACCTTAATTCCCTATTCCAACAACTTTGTAATTCTCGCGCGTTGGGATAACCGTAGTCCAAAGATGTAAAGCCTGAAAAAGCAAAGACGGAAGTGTACCCACAGTGATTTGTTTTTTCGTGAAATGAGTTTAATACAGTTTTACGATGGGTAAGACAGTGCCGTGGGGATAGTACCGAACCCTAACCTTGGCGAGGCTAACATTTGATTGTGCAGGAGAGGCGTTTCTGGCTATATAACAGTAGTGGGTAGAAACTGCACTTCTTTCTATCCGCCGCGAAAGGGGACGGCTAATAAATTAGCCCGGTCGCGTTTTCTCAACCACTTATAAAAAAGATGGTGGTTTCCACGCTCCCGTGAGGTTTATATGAAAGCAATTTACATTCCTCAGCTAGCTAAGGCACCAGAACAGACAGAGGTAATTCAGGTTCAGGAGTTTATACCTGGTCTAGAAACGTTGATGCCAGTGCGAGGGCGTCTCGTGGTTAAGCATCAGGGAAATTACCTGGAGGTCTTTGCTCAAGCAGAAGCCATTGTTACCTTAACCTGCGATCGCTGCTTGCAACAGTACAATCACCGCTTATCAGTCAACACGTCGGAACTGATATGGTTAGAGGAAGCAGCTGGCCAACCGGATGCTGGTCCTCTAGAGCGGGAGACGCCGCTAGAAGAGTTAGTCGAACTGCTGCCGCCGGAAGGCTACTTTCAACCAGATGGGTGGTTGTATGAACAGCTGTGTCTGGCTCTTCCGCTGCAACAGCTGTGCGACAACGAGTGTGCAGGAGTTACGCTCACTGGCACCGAGGGCAGCCAACCGTCATCTGACAAGCGTTGGGGCGCTCTGGAAGCGCTCAAAAGACAACTACCCAGTTAGTCGCAGAGTTTTGAGTGATGAATGTTAAGTTTTGAGCAATAGGAAATTTGCTTTAATTTAAAACTCAAAACTCAAAACTCAAAACTCAAAACTATACAAATGCTATGAGCTTCAGTGAAGAGTTTGAATTGCTGCTGCGTGCCCGCTATCCCTTGATTTATATTCCGACGGCAGAAGAAGAGCGAGTAGAAGCGGCGATCGCGCAATCTGCCCTCCACCTGGGCAACCGCGCCGTCTATATCTGGGATTTTGTCGATGGCTACCAGGGAAACCCAAATGATGTTGGGTTTGGACGACGCAATCCGCTGCAAGCATTAGAATTGCTGGATAAGCTCCCCTCAAGCGCTTCTGGAGTCTTCCTGCTGCGGGATTTTCACCGATTTTTAGAAGACATATCAGTTTCTCGCAAACTACGCAATTTGGCACGGCGTCTCAAATCCCAGCCTAAAAATATTGTTATCATCTCGCCACAAATCGCCATTCCATCTGACCTGAGTGAAGTTTTGACAGTTTTGGAATTTCCCCTGCCAGCGGCAGCAGAAATCAAAACCGAAGTCGAACGTCTCTTAGCTGCCACAGGTCAATCTCTCACAGGGAAACTTTTAGATGAACTGGTGCGCTCCTGCCAGGGGCTTTCCCTAGAACGAATTCGTCGGGTTCTAGCACGCGCGATCGCGACACGCGGGGAACTGCAACCTGAAGACGTCGATTTAGTGCTGGAAGAAAAGCGCCAAACAATTCGCCAAACGCAAATTTTAGAATACTATCCGACCTCAGAAAACATATCCGACATTGGGGGTTTAGATAACCTTAAAGACTGGCTCCTGCGGCGGGGTAGTGCCTTTTCAGAACGGGCGCGGCAATATGGCCTGCCGCATCCTAGAGGCTTGCTACTGGTGGGAATTCAGGGAACTGGCAAATCCCTCACCGCTAAAGCGATCGCCCACCACTGGCACTTGCCCTTGTTGCGCCTCGACGTCGGACGCTTGTTTGGGGGATTAGTAGGTGAATCTGAATCTCGCACCAGGCAAATGATCCAGCTAGCAGAAGCATTGGCACCCTGCGTACTGTGGATTGATGAAATTGACAAAGCCTTTTCTGGACTAGATAGTAAAGGGGACGCTGGCACCACCAGTCGCGTCTTTGGCACATTTATCACCTGGTTAGCAGAAAAAAAATCGCCAGTATTTGTCGTTGCCACTGCCAACAACATCCAGGCTCTCCCTCCGGAAATGCTCCGTAAAGGTCGCTTTGATGAAATTTTCTTTGTAGGTTTACCCAGTCAGGAGGAACGCCGCGCCATTTTTGCTGTACACTTATCTAGACTCCGCTCTCATAACTTAAAAAGTTACGACTTAGAGCGGCTAGCCTACGAAACACCCGACTTTTCCGGGGCAGAAATTGAGCAGACATTGATTGAAGCAATGCACATTGGCTTTAGCCAGAACAGAGACTTCACCACCGACGACATCCTGGAAGCCGCCAGCCAGATTGTACCCTTGGCTCGGACAGCACAAGAGCAAATCGAGTTTCTGCAAGACTGGGCAGCAGCCGGTAAAGCTCGCATGGCTTCAAGACACACAGGTTTGAGCAACCGAATTCAACGTCAACTCCAATAAAGAGCTTAAGAGGAAATGGGGGAACTAGGGAGAAACCCCAATCCAAAATCCTTGTATTCAAAATCTAAAATCGATATGAGTTTGTCAGGTCTAGCAAAGTTTTTAATCGGTTTTTTCATGGGCATCTTTTTACTGGTGACTGCTGGTAGTGCCGTTGCCTTTTTCTTGTTGACTAGACTAGCGGCAACTCCCCCAAAACCCATCTTTGCCGAGGAGATACCAAAGCAGCAATCGGTAGTCAAGCCCACAAGTTCTTCTAAGGCATCAAAGCAGCGAACAGGGGTATCCTCCCCTAAACCCAGTACGGCATCATCTCCACAGCAGAAGCTAGAACCCGGAGCCTATAACGCTCGCGTTACCTGGCGCGAAGGCGTAATTTTGCGTGCAGAGCCTAGCGTGAGCGCCAATAAGGTTGGTGGAGTCCAATACAATCAGCCAGTGGTGGTTGTGAAAGAAAGCGATGATAAAAATTGGCAGCAGGTGCGTGCAGTAGATGGCTCTCAAGAAGGTTGGATTAAGTCAGGCAACATTGAGCGAGTTAATACCACCCAACCTTGACAACTATAGCAATTAGCAATTAGCTTTGAGCAATTAGCTTTGAGCAGTTGAAGAGTGATAGCAGCACTTCTGGATGCATAGGGTTGAGGTAGATTGCCTTGCGCCGCCTTGGCGACGGCTATAAATCTTTTTAAATTAATGACATGCTTGATGCAAGTAGAGACGTTCCGCGGGAACGTCTCTACTACTAACGGGCGGCGGCTCTTTATCCCCATAGAATCCGTGCGAGGGGCAGTCACTGAGCCGCCCCTTTGGTAATCACAATTGAGGTTGATTTATCCTGGTAAGCTAGAGCCTAGTCAATACCTCAGCAGAGAATAAGCTTATTACTTTTTTCGCACCAGAATAATATTTTCTACTTCCCCTGCTCTATTAATAAATAAGCTTTAAATTGGGAACAGAGTAAGCCCTTATATTGGCAGCAAAGCACGCTGGCAGGTCGGACAAACAGCGTGAATTGTCATCTGACAATCGAGTAGGTGATACCCCTCTTTTTTAGCTGTCTTAGTGCCAGTTTTTAAAATTGAGTCGTTTTTGAATTCAATTGTCTTGTTACACCGAACGCAGATGAGGTGGTGATGATGATAAGGGTAAGGTTGATTGATTTCGTAATGCTTATGTCCTTCTGCCAGCTCTAGTTCCCGCAGAATTCCCATTCGAGCCATTAATTTAAGCGTGCGATAAATCGTGGAAAGGCTGATCTGTTCTCCTTCATTCTGCAACAGATTGTAGAGGTCTTCCGCGCTGAGATGCTTGCCCCTAGCAAGATTTTGAAAGACATGCAGGATTACCTCTCGCTGGGGAGTCAGACGCCATCCCCGGTCGTTGAGTTCAGACTTGAGGGAGCCTGCGGTGTATAAAGGCATACCCACTCTCTTTATCAAGTAGCTTTAATAATAATAATAACGAATTGCCAGACGGTTGTCAAAAAACTCTGCTTATTGCGAATCTTATTTAATAAGCATCTTGATCTGAAAGTACACACGCAAGCAACATCCACTCTACGCGCCCCCAGATGCTTGCCTAAGCATTGCACGATATTGATACTGGCATAACATCGGTACAGTAATTGCCAACCCAGGTGGATCAGAATTGGAGCGTAGGTAGTACTTAGTCGTGATACTTATGCCTAGTAACAACTAATAGGCTTCACCAAAAGGGGGCAGATCTTGAAGCCCCCATGTTTCAAGCGGGGTCATAATCGCCGCCCATTAGTTGTTAGTAGAGACGTTCCGGCGGAACGTCTCTACAGTAGTTTGTAGGAAATAACAACTAACATGAACTCCCTCGAATCGACCGTGGGGGATAGCAGCTGCTTAGCTCAAGGATTCTAAATAATCCCGCACGCGGTTGCGGCGCTTTGGTTGCCGTAACTTTTGAAGAGCTTTGGCTTCAATTTGACGGACTCGTTCGCGAGACAAATCTAAAGCACGACCAATTTCTGCCAAAGAGTAAGGATGTCCCTCTCCTAAGCCAAACCGCATCCGAATCACATCTCGCTCGCGGCTGGTGAGATCGGCAAGCAGTTGCAGCAACTCCCGTTGTAAGGCTTCTCGCATTAAGACTTCTTCGGGAGAGATGTCCTCTGCTTCTAGCAAGTCGCCCAACTCCGTGTCTTTCTCCTTACCGACCTTGATTTCTAAAGAAACTGAGCGGGGTAGGCTAAGTAAGACTTCCCGCACTTGGAAGGGTGTTATTTCTAACTCTGTGGCGATCTCTTCGATAGTGGGAGTGCGACCTTTTTCTTGGCTAATTTGGCGCTGAGCTTTTTTAATTTTGTTGAGCTTTTCGGTGATGTGGACAGGTAGACGGATCGTGCGGCTTTGAGTCGCGATCGCGCGCGTGATCCCTTGACGAATCCACCAGTAAGAGTAAGTGCTAAAGCGATAACCCTTGGTGGGGTCAAACTTGTCTACGGCCCGTTCCAAGCCCATTGTACCTTCCTGGATTAAATCCAGCAGTTCCAGGCCGCGATTTTGATACTTTTTCGCCACCGAAACCACCAAGCGGAGGTTGGCTTTGATCATGTGTTCTTTCGCCCGGAGGCCTTCGGTCTGAATCTGCTCTAGCTCTTCAACCGTTAAAGCGGCTATCTCTGCCCAGCGCCGCTTACCCGCCGCTAAAATCGGCTTGAGTTCGGACACGGCAATGCCAGCTTCTGCTGCCCAGCGCTCTAAAGAAGGACGGTGCCCTAGTTGGGATGCCAGACGATCGTGAGCCTCAATTAGGTGGACATAAAGCTGTAAAGAACCCTCATTGCCCGTTTCTACATCCTCTTGGGTCGCGGCTTCAGTTCGCAGTTCCACCAACTGGATGTAGCGCTGAACTTTTTGAGCTTCCGATACTTCCTCATCTCGCCTGAGTAAACGAACCCGCCCAATCTCCTGAAGGTATAACCGCACTAAATCGGTGCTGCGGCTGCCACCCTTCGGAGAGTTATCCACTTGCGTATTTTCCATGTCAAGCTTAATAAGCTCATCCCCTGGTCGTCCAGCATTGTCACTTGTACCGTAAAGCCCAAAAGCACTTTTGTGGGGCTGCTCTTCGTATTCTGTTTCGGCGTAAAAAGAAGTGGCTGGCATATGTAATCTCTCAATTGCGACCGGGGATAATACTCGATGCTTGTGAGTCACGGCTCATTGTTATAATTCCCACCCTCGAAAAAAGCGCGAACACTTCTTATTGTTTTGTTACCCGATGCAGCCAGGTGCCTGCATGAAGGTACTTAGGGGGCAGCGTAAATTACGCAGAGGAATGGAAACTTGGCATCAAGCACCGAACCTGGTTTAAGTAGGATTCAGGATTATATAAATGCTCCCTAGTATAAGCAGCCATAAATCCTAGAGAAGTGACTTTGGTCAAACGCTAGGTTAATCTACATCACCAACTAGGAAGTTTCCTGAAGGTTTATGTAAATTTAAGAAAATAAATTTGTTGAAATAGTTCCTTCGGTTCTGGGGATAGACCTACTTCTACTCAGGCTTGATGTCTCGTAGCATCAGTGCCTCAAGAGCTTCCTGCGGCGTGATTTCACCTTTAAGCAACCGATAGACTTGGTAAGAGATGGGAACCGATATGCCCAGATGATTCGCTCGCTGAATCAAAACTTGGGTGGTGTTGACGCCTTCAGCTGTGCCCTCGACCTCAGCTATAACTTCCGGGAGGGTCTTGCCTTGAGCCAAGCCGTAACCGACTTGATAATTGCGGCTGAGGCTGCTGTTGCAGGTAGCTAGCAAATCTCCTAGTCCAGACAAACCATAAAACGTTTCGCTCTTGGCTCCCCAATGGTTGCCAATGCGGATAATTTCTGTTATTCCACGAGTTAGGAGAGCGGCTTTGGCATTGGTTCCCAGTTGTAAGCCATCACAGGTACCAGAGGCGATCGCCATCACGTTCTTTAGTGTGCCGCCGAGTTCGACGCCCAGGGGGTCAGGATTGGTATAGACTCGAAACTGCTGGGAGGAAAACACTGCTTGCACGGCTTTAGCTGCACTGGCGTCTGAGCTAGCAACTACTGTAGCTGCGGGTAATCCCTGTTGAATTTCTTTAGAAAGATTGGGGCCAGATAGGACAACCACGGGTCTTTGGGGAAATGCCGCTTGCCAAATCTGGGAGGGAGTATCTGTGGTAACTGGGTCTAAACCCTTAGTCGCCGTGACGATAATTGTGTGAGCAGGCAGGAATCTTTGTACTTGCGTTACAACTGTTCTGACACCTGACATTGATACAGCTGACACTACAATGCTGGTGCCATTTATAACATCTTCTAGCTTCTCAGGAGACCGACGCGACCACAACCGCACATCATGCCCGTTTATAGATGCCAGGGATGCCAATGATACACCCCAGGCACCTGCTCCAATAATTGCTATAGAGAGTTTTGAGTTGGAGTAGTTATGGCAACTCATAACTCTTTACACGGGGATATTGCTCGATCAACTCTCTTACCTGTTCAGCATGATAAGAGCTACGAGTCAGGGGAGAGGCAACAACTTGCAGGAAACCTAAGGCATCACCCAGCTGTTTCCAAGCATCAAACTGCGCTGGTGGTACAAAGTTATCGATTTTCAAATGTTTTGAGGAGGGTTGGAGGTATTGTCCGATAGTGAGGATATCGCAATCAACGTCTCGCAGATCCTGCATCACTTTTCTGATTTCCGCGTCGGTTTCTCCCAGTCCTACCATTAAACCGGATTTGGTATAGACCCAGGGTGCTAGCTGACGCGATCGCGCCAGTAATTCTAGCGATCGCTCATAACTCCCTTGAGGTCGCACCCGTCGGTAAAGACTGGGTACAGTTTCAGTATTGTGGTTTAGCACTTCTGGCTCAGCCTGAAGAATAATTTTCAGTGCCTCCCAATTGCCACACAAGTCTGGAATTAGCACCTCGATTGTGGTCTGAGGTGAGGTGGCGCGAACAGCTTGAATACAGCGCCCAAATTGGGAAGCACCGCCATCGGGTAGATCGTCCCGGTTGACAGAGGTAATGACGACATGATTTAGCCGTAGACGTCGTACTGCCTCAGCTAAGCGTTCCGGTTCCGTGGGATCTAGCGCTTTTGGCTTTTTCTCAAAGTCAATATCGCAGTAAGGGCAAGCTCGCGTGCAGGCGGGGCCCATAATTAAGAATGTCGCTGTTCCGGCGTGGAAGCACTCACCGATATTGGGGCAAGATGCCTCCTCACAAACGGTATTTAGGGCTAAATCCCGGAGAATTTCTTTAACGTTGCCGACTCTTTCCCACTGAGGCGCTTTAACGCGCAACCATTCTGGCTTAACAACCACAATCCGCTCTAACCACTGAAGTTACACAGCGATTATCTTAACTTAATCGCGCCTATAACCTAATTCTCTGGCAAGGAAGATGTTTGGTTGCTAGAAGGACGGGGCTTTCAACCCAGATTCTTGGTAATTCACTAGCAGGCATGATATGGTGGATTAAGAATTGCCATATAACGGGATGTAGCGCAGCTTGGTAGCGCACTTCGTTCGGGACGAAGGGGCCGCTGGTTCGAATCCAGTCATCCCGATTTGTTTTTGTACATTCACAAATTATTTGTCACTGTTCACAAATTAGTGTCGTTATTGGCGGTTGTTGTGCCTCCGATTAGTGCCACCGGAACGGGACGGAGTATTTATTACTCTCATTCTGAGTTGGCACAGTTGGCAGTAATGGAATATTGGCTATCGGTGTGATTAAGTTTTGAGTTGGCGGCTAAGGCTTTGCAGGCTTTGAAACAGAAAGCGCCGGATTTTTCAGATCCAGTGGTGCAGAAGCGATTTATGCTGGTCTGGGATAGGAAGGAAAAGGATTTAAGGTTAGAAGGGTTTGAACGGGAATATGCGATGCTTCCTTAGATAGAGGTCAACCTGTAATTCCGGTATGGCTGGATCAGGTTCAACGTACCCTGGCTAAAAAAATAGGAAATTAAGGGTGGATTACATTATGGGCAGGCATTAAAGTTCAATGAGAAGCAGCAATCTATAAAAGTAATAATTGGCCTCTGATAAAAAGATTGATACTAAAAAACATTTTCCATCACTTCATGAACCAACCACTAACACCTGAAAATGTCCTAAGCAATGATCCTGGAGACGAAACACAACGGCGTTTTCGTTACCAAGCAGCGTATGCAGCAATACAGTGTTTATCATTACTTGAAGAAGATCCTGAAAATGTTTTTATATATTGTGAACACCATGAAGATGTTCTAGTTAAAAAGAAAAATGAAACATTTATTGGAATTCAAGTTAAGACTAGGGCTACAGGTAAAGAACCTTTTAAAGCTAATGATAATGAAATGCAGAATTCAATAAAGAGGTTTATTGAACATGAAATTAATTTTGCCAATTCTTTTTGTCGATATCTGATAGCTGCTAATTGCGGATTTTGGCATGAAAAGAAAAACGGAGCCAATTTGCATTACATTTTAGAACTATGTCAAAAAGAAACTGAAATAGATTTAGAAAAAATAAATAAAACATTAAAAGACTTTATAAATAAAATCTATAAAGCATTAAATACTTCTTCTACTTCACTCGAAATTATAATTAAAGTTCTAAGAAAAATAAGCCTTCATTCATCGCCAGGATTAGATGATATTGAAGGAAGTTTATTAAGAAGATTGTCACAAGTTCCTAGTATTAAGGACTTAAGAGTTGACCAGGTTAACCGTGTTACCAGATCCTTAATTGATAAGTGCTTAAATGCTGCTTCACTTGTATGTGATTCCCCAAGAGAAAGCTATTATCTCCTTTTATGTAATCCTGATGCAGAAAAAACTACTTTGATTATCCAAGGTAAACAAATTTCTAAAGAGCATATTCTAAATCTCATTACAACAGAAGTTGCAAATGACCAATCATTGCTTTATCCCTTGAATCATATACCAATCTCTGAAATGCCTAAAGGAATGAAAAGGCTAGAACTCAAAATGGCTACAGGGGGAATATCATTAAACAATATAGATATTACTAAAGACTTTAAAAGTTCAGCTGAAAGCCAGTCGCTTACTTGGCTTCGTAAATATGGTCGAGCTAAAGCTGAGGAGCAATATCAACATATCAAAGCTATTGTTCGTAATGAATGTCAAGAAGCATATGATTTGACAAAAATAGATGACAGCTTATTTGGTCAAAAAATGTTAATTCAAGTGAGAGAGCGTCTTCATTTATTGCATAATAGAGATACTTATTCATTATTTGGTTTAAGATATGAACATTTATTGGGTATGGCAGGAATTTTGACTGAAGAATGTAAAATATGGTGGAGTAAAGAATTTGATATTTTGGATATTTATGGAGAAAAAGACTTATGAATTTATTTTTGATAGTTGCTGATATTGAGACTAATGATGATTTGCATTTGGGTAGGATATTGATTCTCCTGAAAGCCTTTGCAAGTAAAAATAAAAATGGAGCAATTGATGGATTAGAAAAGTTAGCAGAGTTAGATTTTTTTCTTCGTTATCCTATCTATTTAGAAAGAGCTTTGCCATCTCGTGGAAAATCGCCTGATAGTGCAAATATTAGTGACTATGAACGCCTGAGTATTGAAACCAATACAGCGTACTACACTTATAAACCTTGGAGCATAGAATATCGGCGCTTTATTAGTCTTTTAATAGCGAAAGACTTAGTAAAGATTGATATTGAAAAAAATAAAATTCAAGTTAGATTAAGCCCAAAAGGTATTGAAGTTGCTAATACATTATCTAAAAGAGAATCATATTATACCTTAGAAAAAAGAGCGGCTATTGTCAAGCAAAACCTGAATTTAAATCAAAGAAATTTAATGAACTTTATTTATGAAACTTTTCCAGAACTAAAAACATTTCGCGTACTAGGAGATAAAAATTCGTGAATATTAGATTTTCAACACTAACGCTCCAATGCAAACATTCAAAAGAAGTCATACAATTTTCTCCTCAAATATCCTTTTTTCATGGACAAATATCAGCAGGAAAATCTTCCATAGTCCGACTTATTAATTTTTGTTTAGGGGGTAGTCTTGAAAATACTCCTGCAATTGCTAGTGAACTAGTTTCTGTAGAGCTTGCTACCCATATTAATGAATATGAAGTACTATTTGAACGAGAAGCTCAGAAATCTAATCAGGTTCAGGTTAGTTGGAAAAACAACACTGATGTCAATGCTAGTGTTTTAGCTCCACTTCAAGAAACTGGACAACCTATCTGGGGTAGTAACATTTATAACTTAAGTGACCTAATATTTTATTTTCTTAATTTAACTCCACTAAAAGTTCATAAAAGCAAAATAGATAGTCAATCTCTTTTAATACGATTAAGCTTTAGGGATATAATGTGGTATTGCTATCTAGATCAAGATAATCTTGACTCTTCATTTTATAGAATGGAAGATCCATTTCGTAAGTTGAAAAGCCGCGATGTTATGCGGTTTGTGATGGGCTATTATAATGAGCACTTAAATAATTTAGAAATAAGATTAGCAGAAATTCAGCAGCAATTATTAGGAAAGCGCGAAGCTATAGTACAAATCAAAGAGTTTCTTAAACAGCTTAATTATGCTTCTGAATCGGAACTTTTTATACAGAGAGACAGCGTTATAGGGCAATTAGCTTTAGCTCGTTCAGAACAATTAATGCTGCGGGAAGAGTATACAATAGAAACCCATTTTGCTGATGAGTTAAGAGAGCAGCTTCGTCATCTAAGTCAACAGCTTCATGATGAAAAACAAGCATTAATTGATTTAGAAGAGAGGATGAAAGAAGAGAGAGCTTTAAAAGCAGAGCTAGTTTCAGCAAAGTTTAAATTAGCCCAAGTAGAATCAGCTTCATCAATTTTATATGGAGTATTTTTTGAATGCTGCCCTGCTTGTAGAACACCTACCAATGCTCCTAGCTATTCTGATAATCTATGTTACCTCTGTGGTAGATATCCACATCCAGTAGATAACCAATCTATAAACCAATCTGAGATTGTTAGACTAGACCTTATTTCTCGAATAAATGAACTTGATGAATCTATAATTAGACACAGGAAAAGTTTTGATTTACAAGAACATATTGTCTATCGTATTCAACAAGAGAAGACTCGTTTAGATATACAACTTACAGAAGAACTTCGTTACTATGATTCTAATTTTTTAGCTCGTTTTAGAGAATTAGAAAGACGTATTGCCACTTATGAAGAAAGGCTACGTGGTCTAGAACAAATAATAGAAATAACACGAACTATTTATGAAATGGAGAGAGCAATTGCTGAATTGAGAGTTGAAGAGGAACAACTGGAACGTCAAATACAAGAAGAGAAAGGTAGCTTGAACAATGCAGAGCAGAATATAACTTCTCTGGAAAATAACTTTTTAGAAGCTTTATTAGCAGTAGGTGTTCCAGGCGTAGCAGATAATTATGAAGTTAATATTAATCGAAAAACATGGATTCCTTATATTTTACCTGCTGGAGATGCAGCTATTAAGTGGAGTTTTGATAACGCTGGTAGTGGCGGAAAAAAATCTTTATTTAAAGTATGCTATGCATTAGCATTGCACAAAACAGCATTAGACAATAATTTACCATTACCAAATTTTTTAATTATAGATACTCCTATGAAAAATATAGGAGAAGATGTCAATCAAAATATTTTTACATCTTTTTATAATTATTTATATAATCTTGCAGAAAATCCTCTCTCTACAACCCAGTTTATTATCATTGATAAAGAATATTTTCCGCCTACTTCTCATAATATAGATATCATCAATAGGTTTATGACTCCCACAGATGAGCAAGCTCCTCCTCTGATACGTTATTACCGTGGGGCATGATATCTTGGCAAAATAAAGTTATTTATGAAAGTTTATCTCAGCAAATTTTTCTGATATTTATCTAGCTCTGCAAAATTTATAAAGCAACGGTGATACCATCTATCAGCCCACAACGCTGTAACCTTAAACATTGCTCCACAGTTGGGACATTCCGATAGCAAACTGAGTTTGTGGCGATCACACGGTTCCATTAAACTATCGGTAATTTTCATCTTGAGCTTTGCCTCTTCCGAGAGTTCCGTGACAATGGCAGGAGCATCAGCATTATCTGCCGCCATATTGTAACAAGCGATCGCGGGTGCGATCGCTGCGTTTCACCTAATTTGCTCCTCGATAAATCCGCTGCACCTGTTCAGGAGAAAGTCGTGCCATGGGAAACCGCTCACTGACACTCGGGGTGAGGTCAGATAAAGGTTGAACCTCGTGAAGCTGATTGTTACCAGGATGGATTGTCACACTGCAATTGGGAAAGTGATCTAGCAGCATCTCATCAGTCTCAGATTCTGCAATCTGGCTTTTAGGTAACACATAAGCGTGTTTCTGCGGATCGTATGCTAAAACTTCTCCTGTCTCAATGTGATAAATCCAAGCATAAATGCTCAGTTGCTTCTGGTATAGCCTAGAGTGAATCACTGGATACGTCCGCAAATTCTCAATTTGGGTGAGTACATTTTCCGCCGTCATAATTTCCAGCAGTTCTTCTCCGTTGTACTCACTGTAGTGGTCATTAACCAGCCTTCGGGTTGCCTCTGCATATTTGAGCCAATCATACACGAGCGGCATTTCTCCCTGAAGCCCGTGTAACTTCATTAACCCTTTCATTGCACCGCAATGAGAGTGCCCGCAGATAATAATTTGCCGAATATCTAAGGCTTCAATAGCATATTCAATCGTGGCACCTTCACCGCCATTGGTTGCACCATAAGGGGGAATGATGTTGCCAGCATTGCGGATAACAAACAATTCACCCAACTGGGCTTGCGTAATCAGGTTTGGATCTACACGCGAATCGGAACAGGTAATAAACAACACCCTGGGTTTTTGACCCTGAGAAAGTTGTTCAAACAGCTGTTGATGCGTATTAAAGTAGCTAGCCTTGAATTCACGCAGACCTTTAATTAATTTCTTCATCACCAAGTTCCACAGATACTTGTGGGTTAAATGCACCGAATTGGGGGAAGTGGGTTGAGAGCGCTTAAATGCATCCCAATGTGTCCGCCTTCTGGTTCTAGGGTGACATCCTCCTGCGCTAAATCGAATATTATAGCGCAGGCTTCCCGACCTCACGATTGGGCATTCCTAGTTTTTCTCTTGCGAGGTTTCGCCTCTGACCTAGATGGAGTTTCCCCCACCTCCGGCAGACCGACTGCATAGGCGTTTTCTCTTCCCCAGAGTCCCTGGGTACTCAGTTCTAGACCGCGCAACCGAATGACTTCTGATGCTGCGTGGTCTCTATCTGTTTCATAGCCACATTCAGCACATCTATGTATTCGCTCAGAAAGGTCTTTCTTGCCCGTATGTGTTCCGCATTTAGGGCAGGTTTGGGACGTGCCATCTGGATTGACACGGGCAAAGTAGATTTGATGTTTCTTGGCTACCCATTCGAGCAAATTGAGAAACTGACCGAAAGCAGCATCAAGCGTATGTTTCCTCAACATCCCTCTAGACATCGCTTTGAGGTTCAAGTCTTCAACAAACACCATCCCAATACCTTCTTTGGAGCACAGATGGTTAGCCAATTTGAACTGCCAATCCTTCCGTTCGCGAAGCGTCTCCGAAGGAGAAACACTAGCGATGTGGTTGTGGAACCTGGCAACCTTGATTCGAGCCTTCTCGCGGTTTAATGACCCCTTTTTCGTTCTGGCATAGTTGCGTTGCAGCAATTGGAGCTTGCGGTACAACGACACCAGGAATCGAGGTCTAGCGATGAACTCTTTATCAGAGGTTGTCAAAAACTTGGACAATCCCAAATCGATACCGATGGCATCTCCATGAGGTTGAGCATCAGGTATCGATATGTCGGACTCAATGGTGACTACCACTTCCCACCTATTCGCCTTCCTTAACACCCTTGCTTGTTTGACCACAAACCCTTGCGGGATGGGTCGATGCAAGTTGATAGGTATCTTCCCTACCTTGGGAAGGCTGATCTGCCAACCCGTAATTGGGTTGGTTTTGAACTGAGGAAACAGCATGGACTTCATTTGTCCAAACTTCTTAAAGCGTGGAAAGCCAAAACCCCTTTCTTGGAAGTAGTTCCAAGCATCATGCAATCTGCGAATCGTAGTTTGCAATACTTGAGAGGGGGCTTCACCCAATAATGGGTACTCTTTCTTCGCTAAAGGAAGTGCGTTCTGTTGGTTGTAATAGGTAGGAAAGGGCTTGTCGCACCGAACAATATACTCTCGTTCCAACGAACAATAGTCCAAACTACATTTACGCGAATTCACCCAATCTTTGATTTCTCGTAAACCATAGTTATACACGTTGCGAGATATCTCCAGCCAATGAAGCATTGTTTGCTCTTGGTTGGCATCAGGATAAATTCGGTAGCAATAGTTCATTATCAATGCCATGCCGACAATTCTAACACGAATTAATCATGCTATAAACTTAAGTGAATTGCTAATTTTACCGGGATTGACCGGATAAAATTAGCACGGGGGAGTCCATGTATCTCGGCGCTAAATCGAAGATTATAGCGCGGGACTTATAGCTCCGCCAAACCACTCAAAAAGTTAAACCAGACGGGCGCATCAAAACGGAAGTGCGTGGAGGTTAGGCGTTACATAAGCACCTATAGCATTTCTAAGGGAGCAGGCTTAGTGGGTGGTGGGAAGGCAGAATCCAGGGTATTTAATTCTTCAGTGCTGAGTTTCAAATCTAGAGCAGCAAGATTCTGTTCTACATGGTCAACTCGGCTCGATTTCGGAATCACAATTATATTTTCCTGATGTAATAACCAGGCTAGAGCCACTTGAGCCATAGTGACTCCTCGCTGTTGGGCAATCGACTGAAGCGTTGGATTTCTCAACAGGCGACCTTGCTCAATGGGAGAATACGCCATGATGGGGATACCTCGTTGTCGGCACCAAGGCAGCAAATCCCACTCAGCCCCCCGTCGCATCAGGTTGTAGAGGATTTGATTGGTGGCAATCGCTTTCCCACCCTTCAATTGGCTAGCTTCCTCCATATCCTGAACATCAAAGTTGCTTACACCATAGCTGCGAATTTTACCCGCTTGCTGAAGCGTCTGAAATGCTAAGAGTGTTTCCACCAGTGGAATGGAACCGCGCCAGTGCAGCAGGTAAAGGTCAATATAGTCAGTTTTGAGCCGTTTCAAGCTGCGTTCACAGGCAGCGATCGCACCTTTGCCTGAAGCGTTGTGAGGATAAACCTTGCTGACTAAAAATACTTCCGAACGGCGATTGGCAATAGCTTGGGCGATGACTTCTTCTGCACCGCCTTCGCCGTACATTTCGGCAGTGTCAATCAAAGAAAGACCCATATCGAGTCCGTAGCGTAAGGCACAAATTTCATCTTGGCGCTGTTTGGTGTTTTCTCCCATCCGCCAGGTGCCCATACCGAGTACTGGAATGACTTGTCCAGAGGGTAGACGAAGGTTACGCACGGCAGTCTCCATCGATTCAACTTTCAACTGATTGTCGCGATCGCATTTCTTGCTGAGGCATGAGTATCGCATTGAGCGTGCGGCAAAGCACGGTATCTGTGTTGGCAGGAAAATAAACTATTTTTCTTTTTTATATAGCAATCCTAGTACGATTGAGTACCGTCTATGTGATGAATCACATATGAGGAACGACTACATTAATCAGGGAATTATCTGTGATAAATACTTTTGGATACGCTGCTCAAAGTGCGATCGCACCCTTGGGTTTGTTCAACTTCGAGCGGCGTGAACCAGGCTCACACGACGTACAGATCGAAATTCTCTACTGCGGAGTGTGCCACTCCGACTTGCACATCGCCCGTAACGAGTGGAAAAGTACAACTTACCCAGTCGTCCCTGGACACGAAATCGTCGGGCGCGTGACCAAGGTTGGCAATGAGGTAAAGACCTTCCAAGTTGGCGATCTTGCCGGTGTTGGCTGTATGGTTGATTCCTGCCGTACTTGCCCCAGTTGCCGCGAGGGTTTTGAGCAGTTCTGTGATAGCAAAATTATTTTCACCTACAACAGTCCAGAAAAGCAAACTGGGAAGATGACCTACGGCGGGTACTCCAACGGGATTGTTGTGGACGAGAACTACATACTCCGCGTATCAGAAAAGCTTGACCTTGCCGCTGTCGCCCCGCTACTGTGCGCGGGTATCACAACTTATTCGCCGCTACGCCATTGGCAGGTGAAAAAGGGCGACAAAGTTGGTATCGTCGGCTTAGGCGGTTTAGGACACATGGGGGTGAAGTTTGCCCATGCCTTTGGTGCTCATACGGTGTTGTTCACCACTTCACCTGATAAGACAGAAGACGCTTTGCGCCTTGGTGCTGACGAGGTGGTGGTGTCAAAGAACCAAGAGGAGATGAAGAAGCACCTCAACAGCTTCAACTTCATCCTGAACACTGTAGCAGCACCACACAATCTAGACGCATACACCGAGCTGCTCAAGCGCGACGGCGTGATGTGTTTAGTAGGGCTACCAGACCGTCCGCATCCCTCGCCAAGCATCGGCAACCTCATCTTCAAGCGCCGTCAGCTAGTCGGTTCGTTGATTGGCGGAATTCAGGAGACGCAGGAAATGCTTGATTTTTGCGCCGATCATAACATTGTTGCAGACATCGAAATAATTCCGATTCAAAATATCAACGCAGCATACGAGCGCATGATCAAAAGCGACGTTAAGTACCGTTTCGTGATCGACATGGCATCACTAAAGCAAGAAGGTTGTTCCTAGAGCATCAAGGTACGAAATTCGGGTTTGAGATAGCAATCCTTCAGTTAGCTATTAGCAATTAGCTTTTAGCAAACATACCGTTATCGCAGTAGTTGTGGGTGCATGGGTGTGGGGTCGATTGTCAAGCACCAAAGCAGGCAACTGCTATACTTCCCTTTTTGAACAACCCGCGCAATGCTTTGTATATAACTTCCGCCGGAACGTCTCTACAACTAGAAGTAAAAAAGAGGGTTATAGGAGCGGATTTGGTATCAGTCACCAATCGCGAAAGCCCCTAGGGAGAGGATTTTGATTTGTGGCTCACTACGATTGGTTACTTGTTGCGCGATGCCAAGTTGACCAGTTAGGCTTTAACAATTTAATTGGATAAACTGAAAATATGTTAACTCAGATTCAAGTATCTTTTGGGCTATTTTTATTACAATTAAACGCTTATGCGTAACGTAAAACGTCTAATTTTAGGTTTGAAAACCCCAACTTTACCAATCCTTATCCACTATCGATGTGCGTAATCCTAGAAGTATTTCCCAAAATGGCTGCTTTGTTTTTATACTCACTTCTTATTTTAACAGGATATAAGTCTTTAGATATAGCTATATATCAAACCTGACTGTCCCAAGGAAGGATGAGATAAGACTTTTAATATCTCTATGATTAATTCGCTAGCCAATGCTGCAAGTTGACTGCATAAAATTGATTTTGATGCCGATAGGATTGTCGATAAACAAATCTTGCATAGCTATTTCCACAAGTAGCTCCCTGGAGGTTCCTAGACAACACAACATATCTTCGCTCAGTCAACTCAAGTCAAACTTTTTTTTGAGTATTAAGAACTCGCAAGAATCTAGAAGATAAGAGGAACCGTAACAATGAAGCCTTCTAATTTATCCAAAACTTTTTGGGCTGGTGTCTTTGCCATAAGCTTTGCTGGTGTGCCGTTGGCTCTGTCTGCTTCGGCTCAAACCGGCACGACTGGTAGCACGACTGGCACGACTGGTACGACTGGTGGTACGACTGGTGGCACAACTACAGGAACTGGCGCTACTGGCACGACTGGTACGACTGGCACGACTGGTGGTACGACTGGTGGCACAACTACAGGAACTGACGCTACTGGCACGACTGGTGGTACGACTGGTGGCACAACTACAGGAACTGACGCTACTGGCACGACTGGCACGACTGGTGGCACAACTACAGGAACTGGCGCTGCTGGCACGACTGGTACGACTGGCACGACTGGGACGACTGGGACGACTGGGACGACTGGGACGACTGGGACGACTGGGACGACTGGCACAACTGGCACAACTGGCACGACTGGTACGACTGGCACAACTGGCACAACTGGTACAACTGGCACAACTGGTACAACTGGTACAACTGGTACAACTGGTACAACTGGTACAACTGGTACAACTGGTACGACTGGCACAACTGGCACGACTGGCACGACTGGTACGACTGGCACAATTACAGAAACTACCACTACAACACAGACTTCTCCCACTACTTCTCCCACTACAGGAACCACTACTACTTACCAAGCAACTAGCTCTGAGGAAGGCGAGCGCCATTCTAACTGGGGGTGGTTAGGTTTACTGGGTCTAATCGGCTTAGCTAATCTATTCCGCAAGCCTCAAGAACCCGCCGGTTACTCTTAGGCTGGTGCGTTGAACATTCTCTTTCTTAGGAGAGTGGAGAATCAAGGCCATCCCCCGCCGTTGATTCGAGGGATTTCACGTTAGTTGATAGTTGTTATTCCCTACAAACTACTGTTGAGACGTTCCACCGGAACGTCTCAACTAAGGGACGGTGGCGATTTTGACCCGGCTGGAAACACGGGGACTTCAAGAGCCGCCGCTTTTTTTGTGAGGAAGCGGCAGCAATGGCACTCAAACGGTGCGGCTTGCTTTGAGGATTCTTAACCAACATCCTCCGGGCTTCTGTAATCGCCTGATTTGCCGCCAGTCTTACTCAAGAGACGAATTGATTCAATTTGGATAGACTTTTCCAGCGCCTTAGCCATGTCATAAAGAGTCAATGCCGCTACAGAAACCGCTGTCAAGGCTTCCATCTCCACGCCAGTTTCTGCCTTGGTTGCCACCGAACCCCGAATCTGATATCCCGGAAGCTGGGGGTCTGGGGATAGGTGAACTTCTACTTTGTGCAGCGGCAAGGGATGACATAAAGGAATCAGTTGAGCCGTTTGCTTTGCCGCCATAATCCCCGCCAACCTCGCTGTCCCCAGGACATCCCCTTTCGGTGCATTCCCCGCTTGAATTGCTTCAAACGTTGCTGATGACATCCGCACCTGACAAGCGGCTACTGCCTGACGCTTGCTTGGCTCCTTACTGGAGACATCTACCATATGGGCTTCACCCTGGGCGTCCAGATGCGTCAACTGTGAATCTTGGGAAACATCTAAATAATTTTGTGTCATACGGCTAGGTTGTGATACTATAGATATCGGGCAAGGGCTTGTAGCTCAGTGGACTAGAGCACGTGGCTACGGACCACGGTGTCGGGGGTTCGAATCCCTCCTAGCCCGTTACTATAATTTGGGATTTTAGATTTTAGATTGAGTCTAAAATCCCAAGCTATCTGATAGACATTTTTTCCCTGGCAAGCGTGCGAACCGTAGAGAAGGGGAGAATTTTTTGTTGCACTAGGTGATGTCTCAAATAATACCCAAGGTTTCATTGATTGCCGTCATAAATAACTCATTTAAAGGAATTCCTGCGGCGTTCGCCGTATAGGCAATAACACTTCTGGGGCCAAAAACACAATACAACCCGGCTTCTATGAACCAAGGTTGCCCGTTTGGGTCGATCCGGAAGTCAAACAAACTATAATGGCGACATCCCAAAGCCAAATGACACTTCTTAGCCAATTGCTGAACCTTTTGGACGATGGAGTCATTAGGGTCTACAATCCAACCCGCGATATAATCTTTAGCGGTTGAACGCAAGTTGCTATCGCCCGGATCTTTTTTGAATTTGTCTCTATAGCTGCGGATGGGTCTGTCGCTGGGGTTTACCAGATACTCTTCAAGAGGTAAAGCAACTAGCTCCCCATTTTTAACAATGATACCGCATCTGACTTCTCGACCGGGTTCAATGAATTCTTCTACGACGACCTCCGAAGCATATTCAAATGCTGTCTTCAAGGCAGCTTCATAGTCATTAGCCTCTTTGACTAAGGACAAACCTAAAGAGTCGGCGGCAGTTGCGGGTTTGATGACTGCGGGAGGTTTAATTGTCGGAATGTCTCCTTGGCGGAGTAGTTCTCCAAAAGGCACTTTGACCCCTGCTGCTGCGACAATTGCTTTGGTTATAGCTTTATGGTTCGCTATTGCCATGACATCTGGAGTATTGCCTATGTAAGGGATCTTCAACAGGTCAAATAGTGCGCGGTAGTGAGTCATTCCAGGGATACACACCATTTGTGGCAACACAAGGTCAATGTTTTGCGCTGTTATAAACTGTATAGCGTCTAACAGAGGCATCGGTTTGGCGACAGCAATATCTTCTTGACTCAGAGAGGAAGGAAACCGCCACTGGCTATCAGGTGTGATGTATGCAATCAAAAAGTCATAAAGCGATGGATTTGCCGTAGCTAAAAGACAGCTTTGGGCGTAATCGCGTGACAAATTACAGTAAAAATTATTGTATGCAGACCCAACTAAATGAAGGATACGAAGTACTGGCATGACTGATATTACTAGGTAATGTTACAACTAAATCATAAGACTAAGTAAACTGACAGTTTACTTAGTCGCCGCCTAATTCTACAAGCTTGCCAATGTTAAAATCTATTCTCACCCAGCCTTGGAGCCGTCGGAGATTGTCTAGGATAAGTAAGGGAATTTGCCAGTGGTGTACCATCAAATATGGTAGCGGATCATTAACATCAAAGATGGCATCTTTGCCGCGCAAAATAATGTTTAACCTCGTTGGCAATTGCTTAATTGCAGTCAGTCGCCAAAGTTCGTGATACGTCCAATAAGTTGGCTTGCTATCGGGAAGCGGTTGTAATGGTTCTAGTAAAGTATCGTTACCTAAATACGCATCCGCTACGCCTGGATGATTGTAAAACATCGTAATGGCGGAGTGAGTGCGGGGGTTGCACTCAATAGCATAAACAGTTCCGTCTTCGGCTTGTATAAAGTCAAAAGAAGCTTGTCCGGTAAGTTTTTGTTCTTTAACAAACTTCCTCACCCATTGCAAAATTTCCGGTTTATCTACATTTTCATAATTAACTTGAAATGCAGATGACTCGCAGCAGCAGTGCAGCCTTAACTCTCCATCTCGCACAGTGCTGTGAGTGCAGTATTCTTTCCCCGGAATAAACTCTTGCATTATCCAAGGCTTGTCCTCACTTATAGGCAAACTTTTCACAAAAGCTGCCGTTTTTTCGAGAGTTTCGCAAGGTAGCTTAGTCATGTCTAAGCGACGCACCGAGTCGTAGGGAATACTTTTAAGAATGTACTTGCGTTTTTCGTTGGAAAAGTCGAAATTTATTACTTGTTCGGGATTGGTAATTTTAAAAGATTTGGGAACCGATAAATTAAGCGATCGCGCTTTTTCGGCAAAGGCAAACTTATCATCCAGCATCGCCGTCACGTCAGCATCGAAGTGAAATACCTCGCAACACCCAGATAATACTGGCTTTGCTAAGGAGTCGTAGTAGCTTTGAGCGGGACTGCATACAGGGACATAAACGTCAATATTTTCTTGTTTAGCAATATCGAGTAAGCCTTGAATATAACCCTCTGGGTCTTTATTTGGTGCGGGGACGGTATAAAAGCGATCGACAGCGTTGGAAAATCGATGACCAACTAACCAATATTTGTGCGCTTCAACCAAAACAACTCGATGTCCAGCCGCATGAAACGAGCGCGCTAGTTGCAGTGCCTTGGTCATCTTACCGCCAGTCACCATAATATTTTTTCCATTAGGGTTGGCAGCTACTGGCTTTCTTAACGGTTTACTGAGAAAGTTCCACAGTAGCGCTGCTAATACAACCGTGAGGTTAAAAGGAAAGGCGATCGCCAGTAATAAAAGAGTGCCAAGGTTTTGGAAAATTGCCAAACTGCGTGCCTTAATCGGTTGCAATTGTGTCATAACAATCTCATAAAGAAAAAGTAACATTCTGCCTGGAAATTATTTTCCAGGCTAATTGTGAAAGTCCGCTATATTTTCTACTCTATAAGCTCGCCAATATTAAAATCTATTCTTATCCAACCTTTGAGCCTTCGTAGATTGTCGAGAATGAGTAAGGGAATTTGCCAGTGGTGTACCATCAAAAACGGCAGGGGATCATGCACTTCAAAAATGGCATCTTTCCCTCGCAAAATGTTTTTCACCCACGTTTGCAGTTGCTTTAAAGATCTAATCTCATTAAGCCTCCACAATTCGTGGTATAGCCAATAGGTTGGCTTACTATCAGGAAGCGGTTGCAAAGGTTCTGCCAGAGGTTCTTTACCCAGATAGGCATCTGCTACCCCTGGATGGTTATAAAACATGGTAATGGCGGAGTGCGTGCGGGGGTTACACTCGATTGCGTAAACAGTTCCGTCTTCTGCTTGAATAAAGTCAAAGGAAAGCTGCCCGGTACGTCCTAGTTCTTGGGCAAAATGAGTCGCCCATTGCATAATTTCTGGCTTATCAACATTTTCGTAGTTGACTTGAAAAGCAGATGATTCACAGCCGCAGTACATTCTTGTCTCTCCATCTCGCACGGTACTGTGAGTGCAGTATTCCTTTCCAGGGATGAATTCCTGCATAATCCAGGGCTTCTCCTCGCTGATAGGCAGACTCTTGACAAAGGCTGCTGTTTCTGATGGCGTATCACAAGGTAGCTTTGTCAAATCTAGGCGGCGTATTTGGTCGTAGGGGATACTTTTAAGAATGTACTTGCGCTTCTCCTGGGAAAAGTCAAAGTTGATGACTTGTTCAGGGTCGGTAATTTTAAAAGATTTGGGGACTGATAAACCGAACGATCGCGCATATTCTGCAAAGGCAAACTTGTCATCTAACATCCTCGTTATCTCGGCATCGAAGTGGAAAGCCTCGCAACAGCCTGATAAAACTGGTTTGTCGTTAGAGTCAAAGTAGATGACGGAGAAAATAGCTACCGGAATAAAAAGGTCAATGTTTTCTTGTTTGGCGATCGCGCGTAGGGCGTTAGTGTAGCCTTCTAAATCTTTCTGCGGATCGGGGACGGTGTAAAAGCCAGCGACAGCGTTAGAAAATTGATTACCACTTAACCAGTATTTATCTGTATCAACTATAATTGCTCGATGCCCAGCCGCATGAAAAGATCGCGCTAGTTGAAGGGTTTTCGTCATCCTAGCGCCAACGATCATTATATTTTTGGGATTCTCGGCTAAATCTACTTGCTTGCTGAACGGTCGGCTAAAAAAATTCCCTAGCAGCGATGCTAAAACAACGATGCAGTTAAACGGAAATGCAATTGCCAGTAATGCAAGAGTACCTAAGTTTTGGAATACTGCAAAAATACGCGCCATTAGTTCTAAAAAGTTTGTATTGAAAATGAAAAAAATTTCCTGTTGGGGGTACTTAGGCAGTGGATATGGTAGCAGATGTCCTCAATAGGTTATCTACTTCTCAAATCCACTGCCTAAGTACCCCAGTTCCAGTATTCCTAAACTCGCCTGATGATAGTTAAACCATCTCGCAAAGGCAGCAATACCTGTTCAACGCGGGTATCAAGAGCAACGACGCGGTTGAATTGGGCGATCGCTTCCCCATTCGCAGTCCGTTGCTCTGGTGGCAAATACGGCTGTCCCTGAAGCAAAGTATTATCCACGCAAATTAACCCGTTTGCTGCCAACAACCCCGTGTCTAGCAACGTTTTGAAGTAATCGATATACTCCTTCTTATCGGCGTCAATAAACACCAAATCGAAGCACTCTCCCGCCGCAGCTAATTTACGAAGCGTCTCCAAAGCTGGGGCAACTTCCACAGCGATTTTACTTCCGTGGGGCGACTGTTGAAAGCAATCTTTGGCAAAGCTAGCCACATATTCATCCACCTCACAGGCAACAACTCGCCCATCTTCTGGCAATGCTTCTGCCATTGCCAGTGCGGAGTATCCCGTAAACATCCCAACTTCCAAGATGCGTTTTGCGCCAGTCATGCCGACAAACATCTTCAGAGTTTGTCCTTCAATATGTCCGGAGAGCATCTCTTGTTCTAACTGACGCACGGTTGCCTGATCAGAAAATCGCTTACTCCAAGGTTCCTCGCGAGTTTTTTTCGCTAAAGCTGCCAGTGCATTTGATTCAGAAGTGGTGCATTCTTCTAGGTAAGGGTCTAAACCTGCCGCCAAACTCAAGGCATGACGCAGGTGCGCTTTTACCTCAGCAGGTACACCTTTTTGCTGCTCTAACATCCGCACCGCAGTTTCAAGATGTTCAACCAGAATACCTAGCGGTGTGACGGGACGAGGAGTTTCCACATTCACAACACTAGACATTGGCTACACTCCCAACCAAGTTTTCTTCGACGCTTTCGATAAAAGCTGCTATTTTTTTCTCATCAGTTGGCAGAACTTCTGACATATCTGGCTCCACACCGCCTACGTAAGCGTCTATGCCATCACCACCGCGTGGGTAGGTGGCACAGAGGCGTTTGTGGTCAAGTATGGCCGCGTCAAGTTCTTCACGAGTTAAATCGTTGACAAAGAAGCATTCACCAATTGGTTTTGGCATCGCCGCCCGTTGCAAGCCATCTCGTGTCTGAGTGATAGACTCGGTAGCACGCCACAACAAATCGCTATCGAGCAGCGGATGGTCAAGAGCTAGTCCGATGCGGCTCATTAGTCCCAAAATGCGATCGCGATCTTCGGTGGAGATGTAGCCGCGTCTTTCGGCGATCGTAGCTGATAGTGCCATATCAATGTTCACGGCATGACCGTGCAATATTGGCACCGATGGAGCCAGTTCTAGTGTAGGACTCCAGGTGTGACCGTAGGCAATTACGCGATCGAGCATCAACTCGTGCAAGTTGGGAGTTTCCAAATCCAGCATCGTTTTGATTGACTCGTAATTGACACGGTGAGCGACTTCTTGGAGTTCGGGAGTTGCGTCAATGTAGCCAAAATGCGTGTTGAGTAATTCTTCCCCGTATTTATCCAACAACTCGAATACTTCTGAGTTCGAGACAACGGCGATTTTCACCAATTCTGCCATGCCGTTACGAACTTGATCCGTAGGAAGTGTTTGCAAGAACGAAAAGTCCAGAAGCACTTTCTTTGGCGCGTGGTAGGCACCCAAACGATTTTTGAGTTTCCCGTGGTTAACTGCTACCTTAATTGCCACGCCAGCATCGATCAAACCGATGAGGGTTGTAGGTACGCGGATGTAATTCGTCTTGCGACGGTAAGAGGCGCAAGCAAACCCAGCAACATCTGTTACTAAGCCACCACCAACAATTAAAACTGGCTCTTTGCGAACCAAACCGAAATCTGCAAAAGCATCGATTATCGACTCAAATGTGTCTAGGGTCTTTGTCGGTTCGCTAATTTCAATGGGAAAGATAGTGAGGTCGATGTTGTAGTGCTTGAAATATTCTTCTATCTGGCGTCCGTAGAGCCGATTCACATTGTGGTCAACAACAGCAAGGCAGCGCTTGAAACTCTTGTAGCTCTCGGCTATCTGTGTGTTCTGCACATCAAAAGCACCGTTGACGAATTCCAGGCTGAACTCGATTTTTTCGTATCCTTCTACATGAAAAGCTGTTTCGGTTGCTGCAACTTTTGCTTGTACAGTGCTCATTCTATTTCTAATTAATTGAAGATTTTAAAAAGTTGCTGCAACATTGTAATTGACTCGCGCTTTAATAAGGCAGCGAACTATTTCCTAGCCCTGTAACTATAAGTTAATTTGGACAAAAGTTTTTTTCTACATTTGTATTTTTAGAAATTTTCAAAGCGAAAAATTCAGTCCTAAAATTCCTTTAGTTTGAGCTATTCAAGACAATCTGAGCGAACTTTATCTAAGATTAATTAAACCTTTGGTTATTAGATATATATCAAAAGAAGTAGAAACCCCTGACTTTGTAAAGATTTATTAAGTTTTACTCATAGATAAGATTTTTTTATATAACAATATAGCCATAAAACGATTCTCAGGACAGTAGGGGGTTTAGCATATTTTTACAAGCCCCTAAAACCCTCCAGTTATATTGAATTGAATTGAAAAATCTAAAACCTTCTCAGTTATATGTTAAGTATTGTTAACTACTGGCTCAATTACCTCTCTCACGCGATAGATAGGACGCCCCTGAGACTCGTGGTAAGTCCGCATCAATAGTTCCCCCAGCAAACCAAAGCTGAACAGCTGGACGCCGGTTAACAGCAGTACCACGGCCAAAATCAGCAAAGGGCGGTTTCCAATACTCTGCCCCAGCCCCAGTTTCAAAAAACTTAAATATCCCCCTAACAGTACCCCCAAAATCATTGAGAGCAGACCCAACAGCCCAAAAACATGCATGGGCCGTGTCAGGAACCTCTTCATAAACCAGATGGTTAACAAATCCATCAATACCCGGAACGTCCGCCACAACCCATATTTACTGCGACCGTAACGGCGGGCATGGTGACGTACTGGCAGCTCTACAATTCTTGCTCCCTCAATAAAAGCCAGTGCCGGCAAAAACCGATGTAACTCCCCATACAAATTCATATCCGCCACCAGTTCTGAGCGGTATGCTTTGAGGGAACAACCGTAGTCATGCAACTGCACCCCCGTAACTCGCCCAATTAGCCAATTAGCTATTTTGGAAGGAAGTAATCGAGTCAGAGCGGCATCCTGTCGGTGCTTACGCCAGCCACTAACTAAGTCGTAACCTTCCTCTAACTTTGCCAATAGTAGAGGAATATCAGCGGGGTCATTTTGCAAGTCGCCATCTAAAGTGACAATCGCCCGACCTCGCGCATAGTAAAACCCAGCGGCCATCGCTGCCGTTTGACCATAGTTGCGGCGCAGCAGTACCCCTCGGAGATCCGAGCGAGTTTGCGCCAGTTGTTTGAGCAGTTGAGCCGAACCATCGCTGGAACCATCATCCACACAAATAATTTCATAGCTCAGGTGACTCGCTGTTAAAGTGGTAGCGATCGCCTCAATTAAGTGGGGCAAACTCTCCACCTCGTTATACACCGGCACCACTACTGAAACAGCTGGGACACCTTGAGTAGAATCGCCATTCCGCCTTACTAACCTTTCTGGAACTAACACAGGTCGTCTCACTCCAACTCAACGATAAAGCTAATGGCGTCATTGTTAGTAGTTAGTTGTTAGTTGTTAGTGGAGCGATATTCCTACTAAAAACTAACAACTAACTACTAACTCTTAGCAATTCGGCTCATAGCTAGCAACTACTCGCCCGCAAGATAGCAGCTGCTGGTAATACGACCGGCTAATCTCATCGCCTTGTTCCGAAAGTTGGTCAATCGCAATTCCATTGCGACCCATCTTTTGACCAGAACTATGGATATAATATCCCTCTCCCAAGTAGAGACCTACATGATTTACCTTTTCGGCTGTCCCAAAGAACACGAGATCCCCTGGTAGTAGTTCCTCAATGGCAATCGGCTTAGTAAAAGCCTGCTGCTGGTAAGAATCGCGCGGCAACCAAATACCTACCGAAACAAAAGCCGCCTGCATTAGTCCGGAACAGTCATAGTTTGGTCCCACTGTGCCGCCCCAGAGGTAATAGTTTGGTTGTTTCATGGCATTCTGGGCAAATGCGATTGCCCCTGGTAGCCGGTCTTTTATTTCTGAAAAAGAAACAGCGATCGCTTTATATTTCGTGGCAGCTGGCTCAAGCGCAGCAACATCCTGCATGGGCAACCAAGCTACATAGTTATCCTCACGCAGACAAACCTCCAAAGCGTCATCCACTGGCGTCAGTGACAAAACCCGCAGCTGACGACCAATGGCGGCCTGAGTTGCCAAACCTTTACAGCTAGGGGAATCATAGAGGTTCAGATTAACTCGGCATCGGTACTCGCTGACGTGTGATTTTGGCAATTGCTCAAGGAAAACCATTAGTTAAGTCTTGAAGTGTGAAAAGTGAAGTTGGCAGCAGATGCATATAGCGTATGTAGCAGATGAGTTGTCTATAGGATTTACAGTTAATTGAACAAAGCCACTAACCATGAACCCATCCATTACATCTTTTACGCGAAGCGTTGCCACAGACATTATCCTACCCAACACCTGCACCCTACCCTAGAGGTTTTCCTTCAAAGTACGCACTATAGCCTTTATCCTTTACTTCAAGGAGGGCTTCGTCTTATATCCTTTAAGCTGATGGCTAATAGCTAAACATGACATTTTTCTGCAAAGACGAACAACTCGAAATTCTTGGCAACGGCATCTTGGAGGCTACTTGGGGAGAATTTCCCAAATTAGCTCGCAACCAAATAGCCTTGACATGGATAGTTTACGACCCACCCGTACCAGTGAATACTGGCGGTGCCCTCTCTCCAGAGGAATTCTGGAAATACTCAGTCCGAGGCTTTAGCTATCGGGGTGTCGAGCGCATTTACCCAGCTAGCCTTGTGAAACTGTTCTACCTGGTCGCCGTTCATGAATGGCTAGACAAAGGCATGATCCCGGTGGCTTCTTCTGAGTTAGAAAGAGCAATTCGGAATATGATTGTTGATTCGAGTAACGACGCCACCAGTTTGGTGGTGGATGTCTTGACTGGCACTAACAGCGGTCCGGAGTTACCAGGGGCACCGTTTGAAACTTGGAAGCAACAGCGCAACATTGTCAACCGCTACTTCCAATCCCTCGGCTGGCCGGAAATGGAAACCATCAACGTCAACCAAAAAACCTGGAGTGAGGGGCCTTACGGTCGAGAACGAGCATTCTTAGGTGAGTTGATGGAAAATCGCAATATGCTGACGACGAATGCCACAGCTAGGTTGCTGCACAGCATTATCGGGGGTGTGGCGGTTAGTAGTGCGCGATCGCAAGCGATGATGACCATAATGAAACGCAGCCTGAACCCGGCTGAGTTGACATCCGACGTTGACGAGAATCAAATCACTGGCTTTTTAGGCGGTGGCCTGCCCCAAGATGCTCAGATTTGGTCTAAGGCGGGTTGGACTAGCCAAGTCCGTCATGATGCTGCTTACATAGAGCTACCCAATCGGCAACCCTATCTGCTCACCGTCTTCACTGAAGGCAAAGCTCATAGCCAAAACAAAGCCATCTTGCCCTTTGTCTCCCATCAAGTTGCTGCCGCGATGGACTTGCTTACCAGATCTACTTGATGCCTGCATCAAAAGCTAGCTTTGTATTCGCCAACACCCAAAACTCATCCGACCTATAGATGCTCCTTCCCTTGAGGATATTCCTCAATAGAGAGTTAAAGATTTTGCAAATATCCTAAATTAAAAGCAGGGAATATGACTCTTAACAACTGATTACGAGGAAATTCCCCATAAAACTGGGCTTTTTTGAACTTTCTAGTCATTTTTGAGGAGTGACCGTGAATACTATATCTTCCAGGCACGTTTATTTATTACTGAGTCTGGCAGCTGTGACAGTTATTAGTAGCGCTATGTCCGCCCAGGCTGAGACGACCAAATCTGCTGATGATGCCACCATGAGTGCCTCGTCCTTGCAGGGTTCACAATCAGTTGCCGCACCAACACAATCTGACTCAGCTCTGACGCCGGTTTCAAACAGCGACGCACTAGCTGTTGATACCACAGAAAAACTGGCTCAAGAAACAAAAGCGCCGGTGAATAGTGTTCAATCAAACTCACCCGCAGGTGCAGATGAAGCTCAACTGGCAACAACTAGCCAAGAGCTTGATTTTAATCAGATAGCTCAACCAACGCAGACTAGCATACGGAAAGATATAAGCTTTCCCTCCTATGTAGCTGTTAATGACGCCGTGAACGCTAAACCTGTTCCTGGCACAATGGCAACCTCTGCTGCCGCTCTTAAAACAGAGCCTTCCGCCTCGCCAGTGGCACAGACGACCTCTGGAACACAAGACTCTAAGGTGGCTCAAGTCATACCGCCCGTTGACCCCGGTCGTCCTACCCGTGGTGGCTCCAGCTATCTGGGCATTGCCGGTGACATTGGTTTGGGAGGTGAGACAGGTTTGGGTGATGGCGGCTTTGCGGTGATTAGCAAAATTGGACTCACCAGAAATTTTTCTGTGCGGCCTTCAGTTGTAATCGATGACGATCCCACGATTCTAGTCCCACTTACTTACGACTTTTCAATTAGGCGGGCAGAAGACCCCTTTGAAACGGCTCGGTTCGCTCCTTTTTTAGGCGCAGGTGTTTCAATTCACACAGGTGATGACACTGATATTGGCTTCTTAGTTACTGGTGGCGTTGATGTACCCTTATCGCCAGACTTTACGGCTACAGCCAGTGTAAATGCGGCTTTTAAAGATGATACAGAAGTAGGTTTGCTATTAGGGGTAGGCTACAACTTCCGAGGCTTGTAATAGAAGCGTGAAGGTTGAATAAGACGCGGGGAAACCCATGTTTAAAGGTCTTATCCTTACCCCTATCGGCTGTAACTCATACAGGGTGTAGCAGCAGAGATAGGCAATTAACAAGTAGGGGCACGGCAATGTGCCCCTACTGTTGTCCTGGGGCTTGAAAAAGTCTGGCGCTCAAATTCGTTTTTATGTATTTAAAACGTAATTAGACTTATTGCAACAGTATTGATGTTGGTTTTTAGCATTCAGATGTACGCAGGCTATAGCAGGTTGTTTACAAAGTTTGAGCGAATGCGTGCAAGAGGTCTATTAAAAAAAATATATACCATCGTTTCCGCTGTTCCTAAGTGTCACCAGATAGCTGACTGCGCCCCTAAATTGATTATTAGGAAAAATAATAAAGCTTCTTGAAAGCGAAACCCGATTAATCGACTCAACCTAAATATAGAATTGGTAACTTTAAACTAGCTTTCGCCTAAATAAGCTTTGCGAACTGTTTCATTAGACTGCAAATCAGTAGCTGTACCTTCTACTACAATTTGACCTGTTTGCAGCACATAGCCGCGATGAGCTACTTTTAAAGCCATACGCGCGTTTTGCTCTACCAGTAAAATCGTTGTTCCTTGAGCGTTAATTTCACTAATAATTGAAAAAATTTGGCTTACCAGCATGGGTGCTAAACCCATACTAGGCTCATCTAGTAATAGTAAGCGGGGCCTGGCCATCAATGCACGACCGATCGCCAACATTTGTTGTTCTCCACCACTGAGAGTCCCCCCTTTTTGATTAATTCGTTCTCTCAGACGCGGAAAAAAGTTAAACACCCGCTCGGTATCTGACTTGATGGCAAGAGAATCACGACGACAGAAAGCACCCATTTCTAGATTTTCTTGCACCGTCATTCGAGGAAAGATTAGCCTACCTTCAGGACTTTGAGAAATGCCCAAGCGGACGATCTTCTCCGCAGGTAGCGACTCAATCGGCTGTCCCTCAAATAAAATACTGCCAGAGCGAGGTTGCAACAAACCTTGTATGGTACGCAAAGTTGTTGTTTTTCCCGCACCATTACTACCAATTAAAGTACAAACCTCGCCCTCATCAACTTTTATTGAGACTCCTTTAAGGGCATGAATATTACCGTAGTAGGTGTGGATTTCCTTGATTTCAAGCACAGCGGTTAGTGGTTAATGTTTTTTTTGGAAGCGTTTACTAAGTAGTTGAGGTAATCACCATATTTCGTCTGCTAGCTTTTCAGCCAGTTGATAAACTTGTAACTTCTCAAAATTTGCTCGATCCATTCTGATTTATTTTTTACAACTAACAACTAAGCACTATCCTCTTCCTTGCCAAGATATGCCTCAATTACACGCGGATCTGCACGAACCTCAGCTGGGGTACTATCGGCAATCTTTTTACCGTACTCCATTACACTGACGCGATCGCTAATTCCCATGACAACCTTCATATCATGTTCAATTAGCAGGATGCTCAAGCCAAGTTCGTCCCGGATACGCTTGATGAAGCGGGTTAAATCCGCTGTTTCGTTGGGGTTCATGCCCGCAGTTGGCTCATCTAACAGTAGTAGCTTGGGATCGGATGCCAGTGCCCGTGCAATTTCCAGCCGCCGCTGATCGCCATAGGACAGGTTTTTTGCTAACTCAGTTGCCGATCTTTTGCCTAAAGCCACATAGTCTAGTAATTCCAGCGCTTTTCTTTCAGCCTGCGCTTCTTCCCTCTGCACAGATGGGGTACGCAGTAAAGCTCCGACTAAGCCAGTCGTGAGTCGGCTATGCCTGCCCACGAGGATGTTTTCCAGCACAGTCATATTGTTGAACAGGCGGATATTTTGGAAAGTCCGAGCAACTCCTAGCGTCGTCAGCTTGTCCGGCGATAATCCGGTAATGTCTTTGTTTTCTAAGCGCAACCGACCAGAGGTGGGGGTATAGATGCCAGTGAGCATATTAAAAAACGTGGTTTTCCCCGCACCGTTAGGGCCAATCAAGCTGGCAATCGTGCCTTTTTCAATGACGAAATCAACTTGATTGACGGCAGTTAAACCACCGAATCGCATGGTAAGTTGGTGTGCTTCCAATAGTGGCATTAGACTCCCCTTGAGTCTACTAAAGACTCGTTACTTGCTTGCGCCTCAGAGTGCAGTTCTGCTTGACGCATCCTATCGGGTATCAGTCCCTCTGGGCGCACAATCATCATGACAACGAGGGTAAGACCAAAGAGAAACAGGCGCATCTGTATGGGATCTAAAGTGGTGGCGAGAAAGTCTCGCCACTGAGGACTGGCAATGTTAGGCAATACAGAGGTATTCAGGATACCCTTGAGGACTTGTGCCAGTTGCGGGAGAAATAAGCGGTCCGCCCCCATGATGATAATGCCACCCAGGATCACCCCAGTCATATTGCCCAACCCCCCCAAAATAACCATGCACAGGATGATAACTGAAACGGAGAAATCAAACACGCTGGGAAAGATAGCGCTGATGTAAGCGGCGTAAAAGGAACCCGCAAACCCTGAGAAGGTTGCCCCCATCGCAAAGGCTAATAATTTAGTTCGTACTAAGTTAATTCCCATCGCGCTGGCGGCTAATTCATCTTCGCGGATGGCAGCCCATGCCCGTCCTAAACGGGAATCGTGTAGACGACCGATGACGAAGTAGGAGAAAACCACTAAAAACAAAATTAAGTAGTACCAGGGGAAATAGTTGCTGGTGGTAAAGGTGCCGATGATTGGAAGTTCTGGACGACCGATAGGGTTAATTCCCGCTTCACCGCCAGTTAAGTTAATTGGGCGATCGCATCCTAGTAGACAAATCGCCATCTCTGGACGCCCGGTAATCATAGCTACAATCTTGGAAATTGGTTCTTCTATCCGCACCGCGGTTAAATTACGAAACACTACCGGTACAATTTCCCCAAAACCCAAAGTTACAATTGCCAGATAGTCGCCCCGTAACCGCAAAGTGGGTGCCCCTAAAATCACACCCGCGATCGCAGCGACAGCAGCGGCTATCGGGATTACCAGCCAAAAGTTCCACTGCAAGTTAATTTGTGGGGACGACAGCAACCCGGTGGTATAAGCTCCGATGGCAAAAAATGCGGCATAGCCTAAGTCGAGTAACCCGGCATAGCCCACCACAATATTCAGCCCCAGCGCTAAGATAATAAAAATTTGAATTTGGATTACGGTAGCTGTCCAGTTAGTCTGAGCCACCTGATCCACTAAAGGAAAAATAATTAATATGAAGGCTAACGTCACCAAAGTAGCCAGTCTTTGATTCTTGCCAGACAACCCCTGCAACGCTCCCATTAATCCAGCGGCTATAGTCGCGATCGCTAAACTAGAGACACCAAATAGCAAGATCTGAGGCACGCCTTGAGCCGATTGTCCAGACATTGGTCTGATTAACAGCCCTTCAATTAGGCTAGCCACCAACAGCCAAACCCCGACAGCTAATCCAGCCAATGCCCCCCGACGAAAACCTACTTTGGGGCTGGCAATCTTCTTGCCTTGACCACTTATAAAGCCTGCCGCCGTCCCCACTAGCCACCCCATCACCGTACCGCTCCAACCGCCAAATATTAATACGGTTAAGGCAGCTAGCGCACCCAAAATGCCACTCGACTTGATTGCCTTAATTACTTGCTTTGCCATATTGCTAATAGTTAGTTGTTAGTCGTTAGTCGTTAGTTGTAGTTGTTAGAAATTTTTCTACTAACCACTATCCACTAACTACTATCCATTACACCTTTTCCTGAACATTTTCACCTAGCAAACCACCAGGCCGGAAAGCTAAAATTACCACCAAAACTGCAAATACCCAAGCATTAGTCCAGCGGCTAGATAGATACTGATCGCTCAAGGAAGACAACAACCCGATCAACACCCCTCCCAGCATCGCTCCCACAATATTGCCAATTCCCCCTAAAACTGCGGCTGTAAAAGCTCGTAAGCCTGCTGTGAAACCCATTGTAAATACAATGGTGTTGTTATATAGTCCCACCAGAAGCCCTGCGGCTCCTGCTAATGCCCCACCAATTAAAAAAGTTAGAACGATAATCTGATCGACATTAATGCCCATTATTTTAGCAGCATCTCGGTTTTGGGCTGTCGCCCGCATAGCCTTGCCCAGCCGAGTGTACTGCACAAAAAGGTGCAATCCTACCATTAAAACAATGGCAACTATCAAAACAATTAAATCTTTGGTTGTAAATACAATCCCGGTCTGAATTCCTAATGATTTGAGGATATCAATACGGGGTAAGAGATCGGGAAAGCTTTTTGGGGAAGCAGCGTTCGCTCCCATAATGGGAATAAAAGATTTTAATCCACCCCACAACAGTCCTGTATTCTGGAAAACAAATGAAACCCCAATTGCTGATATCAATGGTGCCAGACGTGGAGCATTTCGCAAAGGCCGGTAGGCATACCTTTCAGTGAAGATGTTAAGACCAGCACAGATAACCGCGCTGACAAATAAGGCAGCTAACATTGCTAGTATACTCACCGCCAATGGTGCCCCATCCTGAACACCAAATGCACCAACCACCGTTAGGGAAGCAAAAGCACCTAACATATACAAGTCTCCGTGGGCAAAATTGATCAACTCAATAATGCCGTATACCAGGGTATAACCTAGTGCAATAATGGCAATGATGCCGCCGTTGACCAGACCAACCAAAATTTGTTGAATCAAAAGTTCAGGATTACGGGCTATGTCTCCAACAATTCGCGGCAAATCAAATCCGGCAATTGGCCCTAACAACAATACTAAGTAGGCTACAACAAGATACAAAAAGATACGAGGCAAATTTTTCATACAATAATTGGGATTGTGAATTGGTAGTAGTTAGTAGCATCCTAAATAATAACCACTAACTACTATCCACTAACTACTAACCACTATCCGGCTTTGATATTACTTTTTCCCTAGCTTTTCCACAAATTCCCATTTCCCATTTTTGACCACATTACCAGACATTGTGGTTAAGGTAGTATCGCCATTGGCGTCAAAGCTCCATTTGCCAAGTACCCCGTTATAGTCTTTAGTAGCAAAGACGGCATCGCGGATAGCAGCGCGGTCATTCTTGCAGACTTTATTAATTGCGTCAACAACCACGTTGGCAGCTTCGTACCCATAAGCTGCGTAAGCTTCTGGTTCAGCTTTATATTTTGCTTTGTAGCTTTCGTACCAAGTCTTGCCCGCACCAGTTAGTTCCTTAGCCGGTACTCCCCCGAAAGTGGCGTAAACCCCTTCAGCATCTTTACCACCTGCATCAATTAAGGCTTGCTCATAGATGCCATCGGGCCCCATGAACTTAACTTTGTCAGCCGTCATGCCGACATTACGCATATCCTTGATTAACTGTCCGCCATTGTTCTGGGTAATGCCACCAAAATAAATCAGATCTGGGTTTAGGGCTTTGATCTTGGTCATTAAAGCTTTATAGTCGGCAGCTTTGGCATCAATTCCCTCGCGCCCGACTACTTCTAGCCCAATCTTTTTGGCGCTTTGCTCGAAGATATCTGCAAGCCCTTTACCGTAAAGCTCTTGATCATCGAGAATATATACCTTTTTCACGCCCAGTGATTTAGCCCAGTTAGCACCTAAGGAGCCTTGGAGGTCGTCAGTAGGAACGACGCGAGTATAGTTGCGCTTGCCATTGGGGTAGTAAACTTCAGGTTCGTTTGCTTCACCCAAACCTTTTTTTGTCAAGCCGGGATAAGTGTTCGCAGGGCTAATCATCAGCAAGTTAGCTTGGTTTAAAATTGGAATGGCTAGCTTGGCAGCACCAGAGTTGAACGTGCCAATATAGGCGACAACTGTATTGTCAGCAACGGCTTTATTGGCGTTCTCTGTTTCCTGGGCTGGGTCCCATTTTCCGGCAGCGGCAGTGGCATCGTCCATTACCTGATACTCGATCTTGAGCTTGCCGTCACAGGCTGTTGGTTTACTCTCAACCACTTGCTTGATGCCGTTGACAATCGTTTGAGTCAGACTCAAAGAGCTTCCTGTCATAGGCAGACTGGAAACAATTTTGACGGTATTTCCTCCAGAAGCTGTGGAGGTGGAGCCACCACCTTGGCTAGAACCAGAGCCACCATTTGAACAACCGGCGATCGCATACGTTGCCAATAAGGTGCAGATTAATAGGGTTTTGGTTTGAAACTTACTCATACTTGATTTCGTGGGATTGCTCAACTGAACTACTTTAGGTCTTGTTGAAATAGATTAGCAAACTTTAGGACTATGCCTGTAGGTGGATGCTCGTTTTCCTAATACAGCAATCCGTTCCCAACAAAAACTTACCAGAGGGCGCACTAGGTATCTAGATCCTGTTTATCGCTGCCTTGCTGCCCTCAGTAGTTATAAGTTAGGGGGAACAGGGAACACTAGAAGTACACCACTGGTGTCAGGGTTTTCTAAATTTACCTACAACAGTGCTTTTGACATCCCGCAAGGCGGTCAAGTATGCTGCAATTTTTACAAAATTTTATTTATTCAGGGCAGTTTATCCCTCATGGGCATTGCTACCTCTGGAAACCAGGATTGGTTTGGCTCCATGTTCTATCTGATTCTTTAATCGCGATCGCCTATTATTCCATCCCCATTACGCTGGTCTACTTTGTCCGAAAGCGGCAAGATTTGCCCTTTAACTGGATATTTATGCTGTTTGGAGCTTTTATTATTGCTTGTGGTACTACCCACATCATGGAAATTTGGACACTCTGGCACCCAACTTACTGGCTGTCAGGGTTCATAAAAGCTATTACCGCTTTGGTGTCAGTGTACACCGCTGTGGAGCTTGTACCGTTAGTTCCTAAAGCTCTTGCTCTTCCTAGCCCAGAACAGTTAGAGGCAGCTAACCAAAAATTGCACAAAGAAATTATTGCCCACAAAGCAGTACAGGAGGCGCTAAGAAACTCGGAAGATCTATTTCGCCGCCTGACTGCTTGCTCACCTATCGGTATTTTTATCTCTGATACCGAAGGTAACTGTAGTTATACCAATCCCAAATACCAAGCTATCTCTGGCTTGACCCTTACAGAAACTTTAGCTCAGGGATGGATTAAGTCAATTCACCCAGAAGATCGCTCTTCGGTGCTATCTGGTTGGCTAGCTGCCACGGGTGAGGCTAGTGAATACTCTGGGCAGTTCCGCTGCCAAACTCCGCAAGGAATGGTGCGTTGGGTTGATGCCAGGACTTCTCCCATACATTCTGATGTTGGTAAACTGCTCGGTTATGTGGGAACAGTTGAGGACATCACTGAGCGCAAGCAAGCTGAGGCAGAGCGCGATCGCTTCTTTACTCTCTCTGTCGATCTGCTGTGTATCGCTGGTATCGATAGCTATTTCAAGCGCTTAAACCCAGCGTTTGAAAAAACCCTTGGTTATACCCAAGAGGAACTTTTAAGCAAACCCTTCCTGGATTTTGTTCATCCTGAAGATGTAGCCGCAACTATAGCCGAAGTAGAAAAGCTTGCTACTGGTATACCTAGCATCTACTTTGAAAATCGCTATCGCTGTAAAGATGGTTCCTATAAGTGGCTAGCATGGACATCCTCTCCAGATCGTGAAAGCGGTTTTCTGTATGCGATCGCCCGTGATATGACCGCTCAAAAGCAAGCGGAAGAAGAATTACAGTCAATCAGCCTCGCCCTAGAAAATGCTGTGGAAGGAATCTCACGGCTAGACACCCAGGGACGTTACATCATGGTCAACAAAGCTTATGCCAGCACGATCGGTTATCAGCCGGAAGAAACGATCGGCATGAGCTGGCAACAAACCGCACACCCTGAAGATTGCGAAAAAATGATCGCCGCTTATCAGCAGATGCTCGCCAACGGCAAAGTCCAAGTGGAAACAAGGGGCGTCCGTAAAGACGGCTCTATCTTCTATAAAGAAGTCGTGATGATTGGTGCCTACGACAGCAAGGAGCAATTTATTGGGCACTATTGCTTTATGAAGGATATCACCGAGCGCAAGCAGATAGAGAAAGAACTAGCGCTCAGATCGGTAGAGTTGGAGCGTTCCAATGCCGAACTAGAAAAGTTTGCTTACGTTGCCTCCCATGACTTACAGGAGCCACTGCGGATGGTTGCCAGTTATACACAACTATTGGCACGGCGCTATCAAGGCAAACTGGATACCGATGCTGACGAATTTATCGATTATGTAGTGGATGGTGTCAAGCGCATGCAGGTTTTGATCAATGATTTGCTTGCCTACTCGCGGGTAGGTACTCGTGGCAAATCCTTTGAGCCAATTAACTGCGAACTAATTTTTGAGCGGGCAGTAAAAAACTTACAGATAGCCAGGGAGGATGCTGGGGCTGCGATCGCCCATAGTCCTTTACCCACTGTCATGGGTGATAGTTCACAACTGCTACAGTTATTCCAAAACCTGATTGGTAACGCTATTAAGTTTAGTGGCGATCGACCGCCATGTATTCAGATTGCAGCTGAGCCAAGAACAAACGAATGGATATTCTCTGTACGGGACAATGGCATTGGCATTGCACCGGAATACACTGAACGCATCTTTGAGATCTTTCAGCGCCTACACACTAGGGATCAATACCCAGGTACTGGGATTGGCTTGGCAATTTGTAAGAAAATTGTCGAACGCCACGGTGGAAAAATCTGGGTAGAAACAGAGTTGCCACAAGGTAGCATATTTTACTTTACGTTACCAATGGTTCAAATTGATAACCATGCATCACCAAACAATGGGTAGACCTATAGAGATTCTTCTGGTTGAGGACAATCCCGGAGATGTGCGTTTGACTATTGAAGCACTTCGGGATGCTAAAGTTCTTAACAATCTGAGCGTAGTCAAGGATGGGGTGGAGGCTATGGCATATCTACGCCTGGAAGGACAATACATCCATGCAACTCGTCCCGATATGGTTTTGTTAGATTTGAACTTGCCTAAGAAAGACGGTTGCGAAGTGCTAGCGGAAATTAAAGGCGACCCCAACCTCAGAAGGATACCAGTAGTGATCCTGACAACTTCTAAGGCTGAGGAAGATGTCATCAAAAGTTATAACCTTCATGCAAACTGCTACATTGCCAAGCCAGTAGACCTAGAGCAGTTTATGACGGTTGTGAAAACGATTGAGGATTTCTGGCTGACAATAGTGCAACTACCGCCACAGTTAACTTAATCTAGCTCGACAAGTGGCGCGGCGACGAGCGCATCAGAGTTAACATCCAACCTGATGACTAATCTAATAGCTTTGTAGAGTTAAATTGTATGGAAAACCCTTTAGTAACTGCAATGCCAGATTTGATTGCATCTTGCCCGAATCACCAAATTCTGGCTCAGAATAAAGCATTAATGGGCATAGATAAACCTCTCGATCGAGACGCAATCGATAGTTCCCAACAAACAGTGTTCAAAATCCTGCTGGTAGAAGACAACCCAGGAGATGCCAGATTAGTAAGGGAGATGCTGGTTGAGGAAGGTGGCGAGCGGTTCAACCTCAGTTATGCCAAGCAACTGAGCGAGGCCTTTCAGTATCTTAGTGAAGATCAGTTTGACATTATCCTGCTAGATTTATCGCTACCAGATGGACAAGGCTTAGATACACTTACTCAAACCCGTGCTGTCTCATGCCAGGTACCGATTGTAGTACTAACTGGTTTCAAAGATGATGCGATCGCACTCCAGGCTGTCAGGCAAGGGGCACAGGACTACCTCGTAAAAGGCGAAATGGATGGCAAATTGTTAGTCCGTGCCATCCGCTATGCCATTGAACGAAACCGCCTACGAATGGATTTAGAAGCACGTACGCAAGAGTTACAAAATCGCGAAGCCAACTTCCACAATCTAATAGCCACAAACGTTGATGGCATGATTGTTCTGGACACAAATGGAGTTGTGCGTTTTATCAACCCGGCGGCAGAAGCTTTATTTGGCTGCAAAGCCGAGGAACTCTTGGGACAATTATTTAGCTTTTCTGTAGTGCCGGGTGAAACAAGAGATCTATGTATTATGCGTCAAAGTGGAGAAGCACCCACAGTGGAAATGCGCGTCGTGGAAACAAGTTGGCAGGGAGAAACTGCCTATCTTGCCTCTCTTCGAGATATCACTGAGCGCAAGTGGGCAGAAGAACGGCAGACCATGCAGTTTGTGGTGGCTCACATTTTAGGGGAATCTACCACGCTCCAAGAAGCTTCTTTTAAGATCCTGGAGTCAATCGGCAAAAGTGTGGGATGGGAAGCTGGAGAAGTATGGCTCTTGTCTCCTGATTCTACAGAGCTACGCTTGGATACTATTTGGCATGAAGAAGCCTCGTTTTCAGGTGCGAATTTCTTTGCTAGCAGTCGTGAAACTACCTTTTTACGCGGACAAGGTTTGCCTGGTCGCGTCTGGAGTAGCGGTGAACCTGTATGGATTACTGACATTTCTACAGACATAAACTTTCCACGAGCCACAGCTGCGGTTAAAGATGGATTGTATGGAGCCTTCGCTTTTCCCATCCGCAACGGCAGCGAAGTGATCGGTGTCATGGCGTTCTACAGCTGCTATATTCGCCCGCCGGATCACAAGCTACTCAAGATGATGGCGGACATCGGCAGCCAGATCAACCAGTTCATTGAACGCAAGCAGGCAGAAGCAGCAATCCAAGCGCAAAAAACCTTTCTCAGTCAAGTTATTGATACAAATCCTAATTTAATCTTTGTTAAGGACTGGAATGGTAAGTTTACCCTGGTTAATAAAGCTCTAGCCCAGCTTTATGGCACAACTCCTGAAAACCTTATTGGCAAGAGGGACGGCGATTTTAATTTCAATAAACAAGAGGTAGAGCAATTTCTAGAAGCTGATAGACAAGTAATGGCAACCTCACAGGAACTAATTATTCCTGAAGAAAAAGTTACTGACTATACAGGAAAAGTGCATTGTTTTCAGACAATCAAGAAACCGCTATTTTCTCCAGACGGAAATAGTTACCAAGTTCTGGGAATTGCTACCGATATTACTGACCGCAAAACAGCAGAAATTATTCTGCAAAAAATTAATGAAGAACTAGAAATTAGAGTCAATTCACGTACTATTCAGCTCAGGAATATCAATCATGAATTACGGCGGGAGATCGTTGAGCGAGTTCGTGCAGATTCAGCACTGCGAGAGAGTGAAGAACGCTTTCGGCAATTGGTTGAGCAAGCTGCCGATGGTTTTTTGTTGCATGATTTACAAGGACGCTTCATTGCTGTTAACCAGCGTGCCTGCGACAGCCTGAACTACAGCCGTGAGGAACTACTGAGTTTAACGGTAACGGATATCGAAGAAAATTTTGATTTTGAAAAAGCTACAGAGCTGTGGAAGCAGATGATTCCTGGCATTCCTATTACCTTAAATGGGGTTTATAAACGCAAGGATGGAACAACATTTCCCGTTGAGGCTAGTGTTGGCGTATTCGAGTTAGATGGAAGTAGGCTTATACTGGCATTAGTTCGCGATATCACTGAGCGTCAGCGGGCGGAAACTGAAATTCGTAACGCCTTCGAGAAAGAAAAACAACTAAACGAATTAAAATCCCGCTTTATTACCATTGCCTCTCATGAGTTCCGTACCCCGCTCACTACCATTTTGGCTGCGGCTGAATCATTGGAACATTACAGTCATAGATGGAATGAGGAGAAGAAAGTAAGTTATCTGCATCGTATTCAAGACGGCGTTAAACGCATGACAGAGCTATTAAATGATGTTTTGATAGTTGCTAAAGCCGACGCTGGCAAAGTAGAGTTTGAGCCAAAAGTCATCAATTTAATTCAATTCTGCCAGGAACTTACTGAGGAGATGCAACTTGCTGATGGCAACCAGCATCAAATCATATTTGTCAATGACGGTAACTTTCCTGATAAGACGTTAGCCAAAAAGTTTGCATACATGGATGAAAAGTTGCTGCGGCAAATTTTCACTAATTTACTCTCAAACGCGATGAAATATTCCCCATGTGGCAGCACTATTTATTTTGAACTTTCTTACCAGGATGAAAATGCTGTTTTCCAAGTTCAAGATCAAGGCATTGGTATTCCTCCAGAAGACACTGAACTACTGTTTGATGCTTTCCATCGAGCTAAAAATGTTGGTACTATTTCAGGTACTGGACTAGGACTAGCAATTGTGAAAAATGCTGTGGATATACATGGTGGCAGTATCACTGCGAGCAGTGATGTAGGAGTAGGAACAACTTTTATAGTTATGCTGCCGTTGAACCATCAGATTTAAGTATGTAATATCAAGTCCGTTTAATTGGTTCGTTAGTTGTCAGTTGTTAGTGGTCTTGATGCAATGTTTTTTATGTTCACCTACTTACTTCTATAATTGTGACTTTCAAAGAAGGTCGCGATTAAATCAAAGCGTCAAACAAACTCAATAGTTTGAAACTTCGCCAACAACCCAACCTACTCTTATCTGGTATTGAAGAAAATTTTAAGTTTTTCCTTAATTTATATTTACAAATAGGTTTTAAATAATTAGAATAGTACTTATCAATTAAATTCACACAACAAAACATCTTGTTATCAGCCTCTATAACAAAAGCCTTGTCAGACTCGCACCATAACGATTTGCCTACCAGTTCAGTTTGTCGCCGCCTCATTGCTTCTGGACTATCTATCAAAACAGCTAGTGCAATTTCTCGTCGCGCGATCGCATCTGGGCTAGGTATTAATACAGCGAGTGCAATTTCCCGCCGACTAATCGCTTCTGGATTATCTATCAAAACAGCGAGTGCAATTTCCCGCCGACTTATGGTTGCTGGTTTGTCAGTCGGTGCAGTGGCAACGTTTTCACCCTATGCTGTGGCTGATACTACTAGCACTATCATGTTGTCTGGCACTGTTCAGCAGGTTTTAGACGTATCGGCAAGAGAAGTAACTATTGAAGTCCCATTAGATGATTCAGCTATCACTAATCTCAACGTTGGTAGCGTTAGTATTAGATCGAATGCGTCCAATGGTTACAAGTTGACCGTAACATCGGCTAATAACGGCGTGCTAAAAATGACTGATAGTGCTATCAGTTACTCAACCCCTTATACATTGAGCTACGATGGTGCAGCAGCCGTTAGCCTCAGTGGCACTGCTGAAACTCCGTTAGTTGTAGAAAACAAAACATCTATCAACAAGGATTTAAAAGCCTGTGCAACTAGCACTGGCTGTAGTAGGTCTTTGACTATTAATGTTAAAGAATCAGATGCCAATAAAATACCAGCAGGTCTTTATAGAGATACCCTAATGTTTAACATTATTGCTAACTAAAAGTGCGGCGTGATTTATGAACAAGCCTTTAGCTAGGAAATTTTAACGTACCGATATCATAAACTCCAGTCTTGTCAGAGGGAATCTCAAAGGGAAGAGGATTCTCCTGATTTCCAAATAGTCGTAGTTCGTAGCGACCCGGTTTAAGACCTTCTAAAGCAAACTTACCTGCTTTATTAGTGAACAGAGTTAACGGCTTCCACTTAGGATCTGAAAGCGAAACAACTTCGCCCGCCTGTAAAGAAACAGGTTCCCCTTTAGCATCTAGCAAAACTCCTCTTAGGAAAACACTGGCATCTGTACCGACACGAATTACAGTGCCGCTTCTATAGCTTGGTAGAAGATGATAAATACTTGGACCCAAATCATATCCTAAAGGCAAATCTGGGGCATCTATATTGAGAGTAGAAACTTGGTAAGGTTGTAGATCAGGAACCACTGCTGGTCCTAAGTTATCTGCCCTAGCAATATAGCCGCCTCCACCTGGGTTAATTCCAATCTGTTGACCTCTAAAGTTTTCGTTGCGAGTTATAAGAGCAAAACTATTGTTAATAGGGCGCGACCAGCCAAAATGCCCATCAGCAAAAACTAAGGCAGTACCCCAATTCAGCCGAGTCGTATTGCTAGTAGCCTCAGAAGCATCGCGAAAGAGTAGAAAATCATGAGAAAACTCAACGTTAGCGCGGTAGCCTGTATAACTTAATCGACCCGTTAGATCATAATCAGTCGGAGTACCTGCCACACCTACAGAGGCATTAATACCGCCTATACTTCTGGGAGAACTGTAGTTCCAAGTTAAGCGGTTAGTAGGACTACTGGTATTTCTAATATCACTTGTTGCCTGAATAGATTGACGCTGCTTGGGCAAGAATAAGAAGAGGCTCAAGTAAGCTTGTTGCTCGTTTTGACCTATACTGTTGCGACTCTGGTTGAGGTTTAAGTTAACTCCCAACCCATTTTTAAAAGATTTAGATAGTCCCAAAGAGAGCCTGTAAGTATCAAGCACTTCTGCCCGACCAAACTGATAATTAGCACTTAAGTTACCACTAATTCCCCAAAAAAGGTTTTGGCTGTAATAAGCTGAGAGGTCGTAGGTGTAGTTATTTCGGGGGACGAGTTCACTTCCATTAGTGAAATGAGATCCCTTATGCTCTAAAGCAAGGCGAAATGTGCGTTGAGAGGGATTATTTTCACCTGTTTGAAAGTAGTCGTAACGCAACCTCACAGCGTAGTCGCTTCCTATATCACTAGCATGGCTTAACGCCATATCCCATCCCAAGTTACCAAAGCTTGTTGCCCAGACACCTTCAATACCTGCGAGTTGCTGTTTGGGGTCAGCTTGTAAATATCCACCCATTGTTAAAGTGGTATTTAATCCCCAGCGATGGGACAAGGTGAGAGTAGGTTGTGTCAAGTCGTAACTGCGATCGCCATTTTCAACCTTTGTAGGAAAACCAAGGCTGTAGGCGAACTGTTGCAAGCCAGGAGCAAGTAACTCGCTAGCAACAGGAGCCGGAAAATCAAGCCGCTGCACCCGACCTACATCATCCGTAATAATTAGTTGCACATTATTGATACCGCCGTTTAGTGGCAAATCGCGGATATCTTGCCGTCCCGGAGGTAACTGCAACGTCTGCGTCAGACGACCATTGATCAACACCTCAACCCTTGAGGGTCTTTCTAGAAAAAACTCAAATTGACTGATAGGTCGCGTTACGCGATAAGGCTGCAAGGAGAAGTTTCGAGCAACAGTAATCCCAGCCATTGGTCGGCTACTTTGATAGCCTGTGATTGGAACAGAAAGATCGCCCACCACATAACGTAATGCTTGGTCGGGAGCGTCCCGTACTACGCGAAGATCACCACGTACTAAATTAGGATTAGCTTTCTCTGTAAAAGCAGTGCTACCCTCAATAACCCAACCATTGAGATTTAAAGCTCCCTCAAAATCGAGACTGAGTGGCTGGCGTCCTAATGAAGTTCCCTCCTTTCCCGACCAGACATAGTTTTCACCACCCCGAAGATTGATATAACCGCTAATTCTGCTAGGGGGTAAAGCATCTTTGGCTTCAGGGGGCAGATTTCCTTCTCGCACATTATAAACATTGGTCTTGCGTTGCGCGGGTGGAACCTGGACTTGCAGCTTTAATTCCCGCTGATCGAAAGTGGCTTCTAAGCCATTTTGCCGCAACACTTCTAGTGTGAGATTCCCCTCTTTATCGATGGCTGCTCGCAGTTTTTCTTGAATATCAGGGCGAACAATCTCTGCGGTCTTTTCCAAGAATGCTCCTGCTTGGAAACGTACTTCAGGTGTACCTCCTGGCGACAGCAAAATTAATACCTGCCCCTGCTCCTCCCCATTAATCAAAAAGGAAACAACTACCCGCTGTACGCTACCACTGGTACGCGGACGACCAAATATTCTTTGGAATAGCTCATCGTCCTGTTTTTCTGGTACTGGAGTTGATGGCGGCGCAGGTTGATTCTCTCCTGGAGATGGTTGCGGAGGTTGGCTTTCAGTTGGGGTTGGCGGGTTAGATGGATTGCTTGCTGGTGTTGATGGTGTGGAAGGACTTGGCGGCGTAGGTTGATTCGGCGGTGGAACTGCTTGCGGAGGTGGGCTTTCCGCTGGGGTTGGCGGGTTAGATGAATTGCTTGCTGGTGTTGATGGTGTGGAAGAACTTGGCGGCGTAGGTTGATTCGGCGGTGGAACTGCTTGCGGAGGTGGGCTTTCCGCTGGGGTTGGCGGGTTAGATGAATTGCTTGCTGGTGTTGAT